>OBUW01000634.1_pt1 | contig 15297 bp, 7 predicted proteins | sample 1475761 | NCBI WGS metagenome assembly OBUW01 (sample SAMEA2579908, study PRJEB22360) | human gut metagenome | biome: human gut; feature: human-associated habitat; material: faeces | place: Denmark | collected 2008/2010
TTAGGAATGTGGTTGGTTGTAAGTTTTGATAATTGTTACATAAAACTAGCCAATATCAGTCTTGCCATAACTCTCTTTCTAGGGACAAGATTAACCTTATATCACTATATCATGAGGATACTGGAAGAGTTACTCCTATTGATTTGTTGTACATAAAAGATAATTCCTAAATACTAGTTGATCCTTTTTGGGTGAGATTTGCAACACATTGTGATAGCTTTTCCATGATTTCGGATATTTTTTTCCCCTTCTTGTCCTTTATCATTGAAAATTTTTATTTTTCTTTCAGAAAGCCAACAACAACAACAACAACAACAACAAGATCAAAAATACTCCACCAAACACCCAAACAGATGCTGGAACACAATATACCTATATTAATTAATCAATACATTGCTGCTTCTTCAGGGAATGACGAAGAAGCGGTATCAAATTACATTTTTGAATTATCCAATTTGATTAGTAATGATGAATTATCATTATTACAATTCATTCAACATTTAGGTCCTTCATTAACTTCAGATAAAGATTCAATTCGTAGTAAAAGTATTGAATGTTTATCCAAGACTATTATTTCATTGTCTGATTCGAAATTGACTAAACAAAACATTAATGTTTTAATTGAATTTTTGTTAAACAAATTAATTGATAATGATCAAATATGTTTACAATATTCATTAATGGGGATTAATTCATTAATTTGTAAGAAAAATTTCCTTGGTGATACAAATATTGAAAAAATTTTACAACAATTGTATAAAAATTATGATCCCAAAAAGAATTTAGCAAAAGTACGATACGAAACTTTTCAAATATTATTGAATTTATTGAATCAATTTAATCAATATTTGAATTCTTCTTCTATTCAATTATCAAATTTATATATCAAGACATTTATTCATATTGCATCAGGTGAAAAAGATCCAAGAAATTTATTAATTTCATTTGAATTGAATAATAAAATCAATGCAAATTTCCAATTTGATAATAAAAATAATGAATTACATCAACAATTTATAACTGATTTATTTGATATTTGTTTTTGTTATTTCCCAATTTCATTTAAACCACCAAGTAATGATCCATATAAAATAACTTCAGAACAATTAAAATTGGCATTAAGGGAAACTATTGCCTCTCAGAGTAAATTTGCGCCTGAGGCATTCCCCAGTTTAATTGAAAAATTAACTTCAACTAATCCAACCATTAGAAATGATACTTTAAAAACAATTGAATTATGTATTAAAAATTATTCCAAAAATGATGCAACAGTCATTGAAGAATATTGGATGACAATTTGGAATGCCTTAAAATTTGAAATTTTGCATAATGATATTTCTAGTAATTTTAACCCAACTAATAATACCATTGTGGCATCAGATTATGATGAAATTGATGATAATGATGAATTTAAACCATTAGTTTTAACTTTAGTTATACTTAATCGATTGATTCTGACATTACTGCAACCAGAAATCATGTTACATACCGTGGTGGAAGAATTGAAACCTAATTTAGAAGTAATGAAAGAAAAATCAATCAAATCAAGTTTAATTTTAAGTTCATTAGGTTCAACTTCTGTTGATAATTTGAAGTATATTGTTGATTTCTTATTTCAATATCAAATATGGGGGAAATTTTTAAATATTGATAAAAAAGAAGAAAACGAAGAACAGCAAGAGTTTGATACAAATGAAGATGTTTCATTGAATATAGCAAAACAACGTGATTTGATTGATAGTATTGGATTTGTATTAACTGCATATCAAGTTTTGAAACCAACAGCTCATTGTCATTTATTGGATTATAAAGATTATATTTTAATATTTTTAGGACAATTATTGACTATTACTTCCAATTTAGAGAAAACATTGAAATGTAAAATCATTCAACAATTGATTAAATTAATTAAATTACCAGGGTATTTAAATACTAATGAACTTGAATTGATCTTAGGGAATTATTTTAAACAGTTCTTTTTAGATACTACAAAAACACCAGGAAAGAAAGATGTTATATTACAAGAAATTATTAATGGATTAATTGAAGTTTCACAAGATAGTCAAATTACGTCATTAACAATTGAATTCATTATTAATCCAATATTAAATCAGTTATTAACCACCGAAGATAACGATGGTGGTGATGTTAATATTGAGACTTTCCAATTTCAATTAGAAATTGTTGGTGATTTATGTATTAATTATCAAATTCTTGAAGTTATTTCCATTAGATTATTAAATAAATTACCAATTATTAATAATCAATCCAATAATAATTTACAATTATATAAAATCATTATTAATTTATTTATTGAATTAATTAAAAAAATTGAATCAATTCAACAATTTTTAACTAATTCATGGTATAAAAATTTCATTCCTAAATTTATGGAAAATCTATTAATCGTGTTACCTTTGGAGAATATTTTGCATAATAATGATGATAATTATGAATTGTTTGAAATTGTTGGTGATTTATTGGGTTTAATTATTAAATTTATTGATGTATCTAAACATCAAGAAATTTTAGATCAATTGAATCAAACATTTATTATCAATAATAATGATGATGATGATGATGATGAAGAAACAAATCATCAAGGACCATTCAAATATCCACTGAATTTATTAATTGAACCAAATAATTATATCAATGTTTATAATAAGATTTTAAGTTCCATTGATAAAACTTGTGTTTTCAAACAAGATGTTGATCAACAAGTGATTGCATCAATAATAAATTTGATTTATAAAATTGGTAGTGATGATGAATATTTACGATTACAATATTTACAAACATTATGTTTGTTGATTAATAAATTCACTAATAATGCCGACTTCATTGAATCTAAATTGAAATTTTTAGAAAAAGTTGAAGAACAAGACTTCCCAATAACTAAAGAAGATTTTATATCATTTGAAATTTTTATATGGATATTAAAGGGATTAATTGTTAAACTTGATAAATTAGGGATCAATTATTTAAATCAATTACTTGAATTATTTGTAATTACTGAAAACTATAAATTGAAACACTTAATTGGTAAATCATTACAAATTTTATTTATTGATTTGAAAATTTTCACTAATGAGAGAATTACTACTACTGACAACACCAATAGTACTAATGGTGGTATTAAATCTTCTAGTCAATTGATTTCAAAAGTTAAAAATTTACAAGTCAAATCATTATATAAACAACATATATTTGTCATTATTTTACCATATTTAATTAATGATTCTAATGAAAATTTCACTAATGATGCTGATTTCAATTTAAAATTCAATTCATTATCATTGATTATTGAAAATTTATCAATTAATGGTAATAATAATATTTTAATTAATCAATTATCAGAAATTCTACCAATTACATTATATTCATTAATTAAAATTCCAATAGATGCTAATTCAAATTCAAATTTATTGGCATCATTAATAATATTGAATATTATTTTAAAAGAAGAAGAAAAAGAAAAAGAAAAAGAAAAAGATACCATCGCCACCATCAATACAAATTCATCATTATTGACTAAGAAGAATATTACTGAATTAATCCCAATTTTAATTGAATTAATTACATCCGCAACAATAACAAAAGGGAAATCAAAATCGAATATTGATATTAAAGTATTAAGTTTAAAGAATTTGAAATTAATAATTGAAAAATTTGATGATATTATTAATAAACAAAAATTATTAAATGATTTATTACCTGCTTTAGATGATAAGAAAAGAGTTGTCAGAAAATTGACTATTGATTTAAGACAATCATTATATGATTCTAAATAAAGAATGAGACAATATGTTGTTTTATACACTTTTTAAATTATAATAGATATAATATTTCATGTGTGTAAATGTTTTCTATTAAATCCCACAACCATCATCATCTCTTATTAAACTTTCACATATTTACATCATTAACTTTAAAGCCCATCTACTTTATTTTATTCATTATCTTCTTCTTCATAATCAACTGGTGCCAATCCAGGAGTTAATCCAGGATATGAGCTATTCTTCTTCTTATTGTTGTTGTTGCTACTGCTTATCTCTCCAAATCCATCAAATTCATCAATAACTTGCTTAGTATTATTTAACAATTTTTTACGTAATCGTTTACCTCCTTTAAGTTGACCACCACCCATACCAACAAATTCATTTTCTTCTAACAATTCTTGTTTAATTTGATTTAATTCTTCATCAATTAATAAATCATCAATTTTATTAATTTTATTTAATGAATTGATATTTTTCCGAACTAATTTATTTAAATATTTTTCATCTAATTCTGATTTATTTGATTTTTGTTTAATATGATTATATTTAATAAATTTTGAAAATTTTTTCTCTTCTAATAATGTTTTATTGATTCGTTTATTATTATTATGTTTTTTCCTTTTAGTGTTATTATTGTTGGCAGTAGTATTTGTTGATTGTAGTTGATTCACAAGTAATTGAGTTGATGAGATTGGTTTTGGTTTTGATTTTGATTTTGATTTAGACTTTGAAACTGACTTAGAAGTCGTGGAAGTATGTAGTATATTTGAAAATAATTTATCCACAGTATTTTCTGCTTGGTATTTAGATGCGTTAGAATTGAATGACATTACAATGGTCAGTAGGTTTAACAGATTGATTGATTTACCCACGTAACTGGATCTTGAAAATATTCCGAGATGAGGTTTAGATATTTTTTTTTTCTTTCCTCTTCAACTTAGTTCTAGTCACGTGCAAAGATAGGCAAAAATTCTTTTCTTTGTGCGTGTACGTTGAGCTAAAAACAAGATGGGAAACAATTCAACTCCGTTCCGTCGCCGTCCCCCAAATTTCACTGTAGGAATTAATGCAATCACAGGAGATAAAATTAAAAAAGGGAATTGAACAACAATCAAATAATAATAAGAGGAAGAAGAAGAAGTAGTAACAAACAAAAATAATTATGACGAAATTTTTACAAAACCACATGAAAAAGGATCTCTTGATCTTTTTTTACTTTCCTTTCTTTTTAATATTGTGGGGTAGTAGTTATTAGAAAAAAAAAGTAATTTTCAGATAACGATGAAAAATACACAGTATTATTATTATCAAAACGTTGAAACAGATATACTTTGTGGATAAAGTTCTGATTTATTTTGCAACCTTTCAATTGTTGCATGATAATCTCGTGATAGTCAATTTGGTTATATAGATGTAACGTCAATTCTAGAAAAAACATATTGATGTAAACGCAAATACATACCCCTCAAAGACAACCATGTTTAGTTATTGAATATAGACAATCAATATCTTTACACGCGATGTCAAACCAGGATTCAATATTTTGGGGGTAGTGGTGGTGGAGATGATAAATGTAGATAAATATTGTTGATCTGGGTGGTTGATGCTAATATCTCTATCATTCATCCGAGGCCCTGAACAATGGTTGAGTATAAAATATATAGAAATGAAAATCGAGATATTTATTACCTGATTAGGAAAATGTCACATGAAATTTTTATTATCTTAACTATTGTTTGTTGTTCGCTGGTTTTTTGTGTGGTTAAAAAATGTGGAGGTGGGAAAAGAAAAAGAAAGAGGGAGGGAGGGGGGAAATGGTGGTAGTAGTAGTTTAGGAGTTGTCACAAAATGTACACTACGGATAACTCCTTGTCATCTGGTTGGAGTTTTCCTGTAAATAGACTACCATCACTCAATATAAGCAAGTAAGCAAAACCCTCGGACATTCGAGAAACGTAAGTATTTACTTATACATTTACTATATAGACCATATAGATACTACAGGACTAAAAATAACCAATTATACCAAGAAGCAGAAGCAGCAAATGAAGAGAGGGAAAAATATGTTGGGGTAAAAGAATGAGAAAAAGAAAACTAAAAAAAAAAGCAACCGATGAACAAACTATTACTACTAACTGCTAACTAATATTACATACGTACTGTATATTCTTTTTTTTTTGAACCAGATTACACTAAACCACTACTTTCTTTTTTCATATGATTTCGATAAATTAGATTAAATATTAAGAATTGAAATTGAAATTGGAATTGGAATTGGAATCTCTAATTCTATATAAATATCAATTTAATTTCCCTCCCCAGAAATTCTTTATTTTTTTTCATTTCCCTTTCCCTTTCTCTTTTCTTCTTTTTCTTTCTTTAATCAATTAGAGAATTCTTGAAGAATTTATTTCAAATCTATTTATTTAATTAAACCTCCCTCCCTCCCCCATATATTATAAACTACAATGTCAGTCGAAGTTGATGGATTTAACGCTTCCGCTTTATTCAAAGAATTGAACGAAGGTTTACAAGACAAATCAAAGGCTCAAGAAGCTATCAAAGGTGTCAATGCCGTTATTGTCATTACTTTAAAGAACAAAGAAGGTAAAGATCAAAGTTGGGTTTTAGACTTGAAAAAAGAAGGTACTTTGACTAAAGTTGAAGGTTCAGTTCCAAAAGGTGATGTTCAATTACTTTTAAAAGATGCTGATTTCGTTAAATTGGCTAATGGTAAAGCTAACGGTCAAAAATTATTCATGAACGGTAAATTGAAGGTTAAAGGTAACATGATGAAAGCTACTGCCATTGAATCCGTTTTCAAGAAATTGGACCCAAGACCAAAATTGTAAGAGCATAGAAGAAAATTATTAATCCCACTTGATGTTGGTGTTTTTTTATTTTGTTATTTTATATTTTTGCTGTAAGTACGAAATGATATGAAAAAATTATAATACATATATATTTTTATATTTATTGATTTTTGATATTAGACAAGATGTAGAATTATCGGAAACTGGAAAAACTTTTTAATGGAGTCATGCGTTGATTAACCATATTCAAATTCTCTCTATTGGCTAGAAAACGAACGTACTCAATAATCATAAGATTGAAGGGACTTTTCAAAGCCCTGATGTTCCTTGAATTATATCCCACCCAGGAAACGATAGAGTGATTAAGTTCTTGTAGAAAATGGCGTCTGCTTGGTATCAGTTGCACTTTCCTGTAAATACTTGCAACCACGACTATGTAAATGAACACATAATTTGCCACAATTGGTTTCCCAAAAAATTTGTGAAATATGCTGACAGTTGGTATTTGGCCGGAAAGTGGGCTGGAGATACGTTTGACAATTAGATCAACTGAACACTCTCCATTAGTATATCTTTTATCTTTGTTTAACTAGTCAAGCATAACTGTTTTATCTGGTAAATAAGTACACACGCCAATAGATAGCTTTCAATGATGACTTTCATGAAACTTGGCATCCATAGAAATGATCTGATATATTGATTTAGGTATATATATCCTGTGCTTTAACAACTTATCTCAATTATCTTCATAGATAGCAAAGTGAAGTACCTAATTAGTATTATTGAAAGTTGTATAGTGCTGGTTAATACACTACCAGTACCAATTTTTTTTTCCTCTCTTTATAAAAAAAAGTTGAGCCAATTGTATTGCAAGAATTTCAAACCAAAAGTTTAACAAAGAGAGAGTGAGAGTGAGAATGAGAGAAAGAAAAATTTCAATAAACTCTTCTGAATTAGTAAACACATAGAGACAAAATAACTTTCTTGGTGACAATATCCATAGTATAGAAGTGTTTCATTAGATAAAGAAAACCTCCCAAAAAACAAAGGAAAGAGATCCATAATTACATTACAATTCCCTACCCGTTTTTAGTCTTGAACCATATCCATCAATCTAACATATTCATTACATTTATATAACATTTTTATTTCCTTGACTCCCTTTCCCTGTCATCATTCCATACATATACTTTTTTTTGTTTTTCAAATCATGATATCAAGAACATTACTTAAAAGATCATTACCAACAGTTCAATTCTTGAGACCATTCACTAGATCATCTATTAGAAGATCAGCTCATGAAGAAGATTTAGTAAATTTGAATGAATTACCAAGACAAAAATCATTAGAAGAAAATTATGTACCATTAATTAATCCTACTGAAAAATATAAAGTTCAAATTGAAGAATTACATAAATTTGGTACTTATATTATGGCATGTTTACCTAAATATGTTCAACAATTTTCTGTTTGGAAAGATGAATTGACTATTTATGTTGCTCCATCAGCAATTTTACCAACAATGTTATTTTTAAAAAATAATACTGCATGTCAATTTAAACAAGTTCTGGATGTTACTGCTGCTGATTATCCTTCAAGAACTAATAGATTTGATGTTGTATATAATTTATTATCCGTAAGACATAATTCAAGAATTAGAGTTAAAACTTATGCCAATGAAACTACCCCAGTTCCATCAATTACTCCTTTATTTAATGGTGCTAATTGGTTTGAAAGAGAAACTTATGATTTATTTGGAGTTTTTTTCGAAGGTCATCCTGATTTAAGAAGAATTTTAACTGATTATGGGTTTGAAGGTCATCCATTAAGAAAAGATTTCCCAACTACTGGTTATACTGAAGTTAGATATGATGAAGAAAAGAAAAGAATTATTTATGAACCATTAGAATTGACTCAAGCTTGGAGAAATTTCACCGTTGGTAGTTCTGTTTGGGAACCAGTTGGTGAAGGTAAAGATTTCACTCCTGAATCATTTAAATTACCTACTCCTGAACCAGAACCTGAAAAAGAATCTGATGAAAAGAAGTAATCGAAACGTAAAAGTTTTTTTTTTTTTTTTCAAAAAAGAAAATGAATTTTGTATATTATATAATTATAAATAGTAATTATTTATTTTAATGATTCAATTTGTTGATTTAATTTTAATAATTCTTGATTCTTTGTAGTTAAAAATTCTTGTAATGTATTGACTTGATTTTGAATTTCTTCAATGTCTTGTTTTACTGAAGATAAATCAGCAGAATTTTTGCTGGCGTTGGTGGTGGAATTTAATTGATTTTGTTTATATTTTAGTAATTGTTCAAATTCATATTTAATTAACATATCATTATTGTCTTGATTATTATTTGAATTATCTTTTTGATTTTTAGTATCATTTTGGACTTTATCTAATAGTCTTTCTAAATCTTGTAATTCTCGTCTCAATCTAACTTCTTCCCAATCAGTACCTTGAGTAGCTGAAAAATCAGTTCCTTTTTCATTTCTACCATTATTAATTGTACTACTCCCACCACCACCACCACCACCAATTTTATTAAGATAATTTTCTGCAAATGATTTTTTCCCAGTTTCTGTAGTTGCTGAAATTGATGGTTTTGCTTGAGCCAGTAAATCATAATTTGGTACTTCTTTTGAAAAAGTAGCTCTTAAACTAGCAGGCACTCCACGAGGAATTCTTTTACCATTTTCTCGTTGATTTAAAATATGTAAAAAAACTAATGTTTGATCTTTATCTATAGTTTCAAATGATTTAGGATTGATTAAATTCCAAGCTGATGATATTTCACTACTAGGAACATTAGTTAATCCATTATATAATTCATTCAAACTAGAATATTTGATTCTACCAAATGAATCACATTTGGAATCATAAATTTTTTCATAAATTGATTTATCAGTAGGTGAAATATACCAATCAAAATCATTACTCAATTTATCATCTTCATCATCATCTATGTCACCGAAGTTATTATTTCCTTGATTAACTGCTTTATTGGCTTGAATAATTGCTGATTTACTAGCAGGAATTAACCATGATGGTAATTCTTGTGGGACATTGGGTAATTTCCCATTAATTACATCAAATATTAATCTCATAATAATACAAAATTCTTCAAAGTCTAATTTCCCATCATTATCAATATCACTTAATTCCCAAATTGCTGATAATTGTTGTTGTGGTAATTGAGAATTCTTCAATATTGAACTCAATTGATCTCCAGTTAATTTATTATTTTGTGGTTTTAAACTTTGGAAAATTTGCCAATATTTTTTGATTTCTGATTCTTCTAAACGTGGCATTTTTCGTAAATAGGGAAGAGACGGAGATGTATAAATAATTTAAAGGTCTGTTTGTTTAGTTTTGAAGGTGATGGTATAGTTTGTTCCCGTTAATTTTCGGTTTCAACGATAATGAAAGTTTTTGGTTTGTTGGCTGTGAGGGAGGGAGAGAGGTAGAGAGGAAAAAAAAATGCTCACACAAATTTGGATATTCATCAGTACACAATTATAGAAAGTGGTAGCACCAATTGTATAGAATTATACTGAATCATTAATACCTACACCGTATAGATGGACAGCTATTGAGAAGTAATTTATTCTGAAATTAGGAAAAGTTGTCTAAATTGTATATACGGGTTTATTTGAGAATTAATAGGTTGATAATTAGTAGCCTGTCGGCGTGGTGATATTTTTCATTATAAATTCATGACAAATCTACTGCAAAATAAATTCAGATTCTTAAACTATAGTCAAAGGATGATCTTACCGTACTCTAACATACCTCGTTACAAACTGCTACTTCTAAAATGCTCAGAACAACAAAGATAATTTCCAATAACGTTTAATTTGATCATGGTTGATCACGTGACTACACAAAGCACACGACCTTTATATCAAATGTAATTTACACTACTTCTGAACTCCTCTCCTTATATATTAATCATATACACCAAGAGTGTTTACTTTGACAGCATAAGTGAATCGATAGTTGATTTAAAAAGAAAAGGTAGATTGCCATTTTTAGGCGGCAAGTAAGTGAGTCAGTGAATAAATTGAGATTTTGTAACATAAGAACATATTACTTAAAGAGGGAAGGAAGGGAGGTTGAGTCCAACTAAATAAAAAAAAAAAAATAGAAAAGAAAAGAACAGCAAAGACAAGAAAGCAAAAGCAAAAGAACGAAAAAAAATTTCACCTCTCTTATATTACATAATCAACTTACTACTATTACTATTTGCTTAACCCTCAAAATTTTATATAATATAACATTCAAGCAACAAAAAAATAACAACCAACAAATATATTATTATTATTATAGTACAAGAACTTTACTGCAATAGCGTTGTCTGACAAGAAAGGTTTATCAATTCACTCTTAAAAGGTTTCAGAATACACTAGGGGAAGATTTATAGAATACACATTTTTACAAGTTAGAAATATAGACAGTTTTTCCCTTCCTTCCACTTATTTCAAACATCAATTGGAACTGATTCAAGCATTCAACATTGACAAAGATCGTAGCCAGTACTATACAGTTATGGAAATATCTAAACCTTCTACTCCACTAAGTATTGTTGGGAGACCACCACTTAGAAATGCCAATGTACACCATCACAAGACAACTTTAGTTAGTGTTGATCCAATCACTTTAGCAATCAATGAATGCATGATAATGGCATCAGCTATGAGGAAACTGAATCGTTGGGCTCAAAGTGGTGCAGCAGCTTTATTTTCATCAGGTGATATATTTGGCGATGATGATGAACAAGAGGAGAGGCATGCAGAAGAAGATGAAGAAGATGAAGGTGCCGAAGGCGAGCAAAATGGATCATCGAATAATTTAGGTGTCAAACCATCTAATCTTGATCGTACCAATGCTAATACAAATATCGCAGTTTCACCTCGCAAGCCTTCTACTACTCAAGGAAATCCTTTACTTGCATCATTTTTACAATTAAAATCTATATTAATTGACACCAAAAACATTTATGATATTGATAGTTTAACATTATTACAACCTTTTTTAATGGTTATTAAATCTTCATCAACATCAGGATATATCACTGAATTGGCATTAAATACCATTTCAAAATTTTTAAATTATGACATTATATCATTTAAATCGAAAAATTTACAAACATCATTAATTCAAATAATTTCATCTTTAACTCATTGTCGTTTTGAAGCTGCTGATCAAAATTCTGATGACGCTGTTTTATTAAAAGTGTTAAGATTATTGGAAAGAATCATTGAAGATGAATTATCAAGGTTATTACCTAATGATGTTGTTTCGGAAGTTGTTCAAACTTGTTTATCATTGGCATGTAATAAGAAAAGGAGTGAAGTTTTACGAAGAGCAGCAGAAATGTCAATGGATTCAATGACAGTGGAAATTTTCAGTAAATTAAAAGATATTGATCCAGAATTAGATAATGGTGATGATCTACAAACTAATTTTTCTGATACAATATTACCTGAAGATAGAATAGGTGGTACTGATGTTCCAACAGAAATAAATAGTCCAAGAAATCTGATTTCCGGGAGAGAGAATATTTTGGTGGATGAGAACCATGAAATTAAATCAGAAGAAAAGCACCAAGAACCAAAAGACACTCGACAAGAAGATGATCAACAACTAAAGGTACAACCAGTTGAGGACGAAACGAAGGATATGATTGAAGTGCAAAATGAAAAACAGGAAAATCCACCAATCGAAAACATCCCATCATCATCATCATCATTAAAAGAAAAAACAGAATTTGATGTATATTCCAATGAAGAACCTTATGGAATTATTTGTATTAATGAATTTTTGGGGATTTTAGTATCAATGATTTCTCCTTCTAATCAATATCAACATATGGAAAGTACTCGAGTTTTTGCATTATCGTTAATAAATACTGCTATAGAAGTTGCTGGAGTTGAAATTCCTAAACATCCTTCTTTATTGAATTTAGTCACTGATCCTATTTCTAAACATGTTTTACTGATTATAACTACAACGGAATCGCCTGCTCTATTGAGAGCTTCATTGAAATTGTTTACTACTATCACGATAGTTTTAGATCAACATTGTAAACCTCAATTTGAATTATCAATATCATTAATTTTCCAATCGATTCTCCCACAATCAGAAATTCAAATGAAAGGATCATCACAAATGTCATTTAGAAATCCAATTTCTAAAGAAATTTTGATTGAATCATTAAGTTTATTATGGATAAGATCACCAAGTTTTTTCACCAATTTATTTATTGATTATGATTGTGATTTTGAAAAATCAGATTTAGCAATCAATATATTACAATACTTATGTCGATTATCATTACCAGAATCAGCTTTCATGACTACTGATAATGTTCCACCATTATGTTTAGAAGGAGTACTTTCATTCATTTCTGGAATAAATGAAAGAAGTAAAAAATTTAAAGAAACTAAACAAAAAAATGATCTTGTTGAAAAAAGAAAGCAAAAAATTGCTTTTATTAAATGTACAGAATTATTTAATGAAAACCCTAAATTGGGAGTTAAACAATTGGCAATTGATGGGTTTATTAAAGATGGTAATGATTTAAAAGAAATAGCCAATTTTTTCTTTTCTAAATCAGGTAGATTAAATAAAAAAGTTTTGGGAGAGTTTTTAGCTAAACCTAGTAATTCAGAATTATTTGGTCATTTTATTGATTTATTTGATTTCCATGATATGAGAGTAGATGAAGCTTTAAGAGTTTTGTTGAAAACATTTAGATTACCAGGTGAATCACAACAAATTGAAAGAGTAGTTGAAAGATTTGCTGAAAGATATGTAGAATGTCAAGGTCAAGATCATATTAATCCTGACAAATCAACCATTGAGAATAATATCAATGAAGCAGTTTACCCTGATAAGGATTCAGTTTTTATATTATCTTATTCAATAATCATGTTAAATACTGATCTTCATAATCCTCAAGTTAAAAAACAAATGGCATTAGATGAATATAGAAGAAATCTTCGTGGTGTTTATAATGGACAAGATTTCCCTGAATGGTATCTTTCGAAAATTTATTTTTCCATTAAAAGTAGAGAAATCATTATGCCAGAAGAACATCATGGTACTGATAAATGGTTTGATGATATTTGGAATAATATTGTTGTTACAACCCAAAGTTCAATTCCAAAATTTAGTGATATTAAAATTGAAGAAGTTGATAAAGTATTATTATCACTGGTTTTCCCACAAATAATATCAACAATATTTCATATTTTCCATCATGCTAGAGAAGATCAAGTTATAACTACATTAATTGGTTATGTTTATAAATTGACTCAAATTTGTTTAAAATTTGAATTACATTCTGAAATTAGAAAAATCATTGATAAATTAATTAAATTTACTACTTTAACTCACACACCTAAAAACCTTAATGAAATTTTAATTACTGAAGTCAAATTAGATAATAAAACCGAAATTTATGTTAGTGATTATGCTTGTTCATTTGGTCGTGATTTTAAAGCTCAATTATCAACGGTGGTTTTATTTAAAATAATCAAGAAAAATAATCTTAAATTGAAAAATTGGGATAAAATTGTGGAAATTATTGAAAGATTATATCAATATTCATTGATTATTGATGAGAAGGATACTACTACTACTACTACTACCAATGATAATAAGGAAGGTGATGATGAAAAGGATAATAAGGAAGCCATTGTTGTGGCTGACAACTCAATATTGAAATTATTGCCTTCAAAAGATATTAAAAAATTCCCTATTAAAAGAATAACTAATGATCTGTTTCTTTCAATATTGAAAAATTTAATTGATAATCAACCTACTGAAGAAGAAATTCAATCAACTTTAGCAGCTATGGATTGTATTAAATCATTAGATATCTTGAATGTATTAAGAATTGTTGCTGAATCCAAGAAACAAGCTAACTAAAGCTAAACAATCTAAACATCTAAACATCTGAATATATATATATATCTATTGTATTATTATATTTGTAAAATTTTGTAGTTTGCAGTGGTTGGAATAAATGATAGGAGGATGTTCCATTTGTGATACACTATTTCTACAAACTATCAAATTCAATAATCAAACTTGTTGCCAAGAAAAGATAACAAAGAAGGCTATTTGGTTTACAAGGTACAACAACAACATGGGTATATCACCACGATAGTTTAGTAATTTTGTGAATCTTCTTTTTCTGTTTTACTTAGCCTCATTTAGTCCTTTCTTTCAGTTCCAAAGTAGGATGTGCAACATGGCCAATTATCAACAATAAGCTAGCATTGCATAATGGTAGTGATTGTACTGAAGAGAACAATACACTAATCTATTCCATTGACGACGGAATAAGTGGACTGATAATTCACATGGATAATTCAGTCCACTCTGAGAGGAATTTCCTCTTTATATAATAGAAAATTCCTCAAGGTATTAGATTGTATATTTTCTATAGATAACTAACCTTGAACACAAGAATACTATCACCTTTCGTTGCAGGTTATCGCTCAAAACTTTTCAATAACTTTTGGGTCTTTTTTTAACAATGACCAATAAATCATTACAAAGAATTACAAAAAGGGCTATAATGACAAGTTTCACATAGATAAGAAATATAGGTTTCATTACTTTTTGCATAATTGCTGACTTCTATTTTTGTTTTGTAGATATTTAGAACGTTTGATTGTGG
>OBUW01000641.1_pt1 | contig 15093 bp, 9 predicted proteins | sample 1475761 | NCBI WGS metagenome assembly OBUW01 (sample SAMEA2579908, study PRJEB22360) | human gut metagenome | biome: human gut; feature: human-associated habitat; material: faeces | place: Denmark | collected 2008/2010
AACAATTGAGTGTATTCTATGACTTCACAACACAGTGTGTGACCACCAATAATCTTTTTGTATTTGTCCTTTGTATTTCTTGGTTTCTCTTTAATTTTATTCTCTTCAATTGTGCCCCATTGTTCTACATGGTGTCGGTCCGTTTTTTTTCTCTTTCTCTTTGTTTTTGTTTGTATTGTTTCTAAATATAAACCGATTTTTTTGGTGTAACACAAAGTATTTTAACTGTTTTTGTATTTATTAATATTCATTTGTTAGTTAATTAGTTAACTCTTCTTCTATAATATACACACTCTCTATTACAATTATACAAAATATTGTGTAATTTTAATACTTGTGTGACGATAATTTTATTTTATTTATTTTGTTTTGTTTTTAGAAACATAATGAAATCTACTTGCAATGCCTCGCTTTAAACAAAACCGCACATACATAAACACGCACAAACATTCTCTCCCCCCTTTCAAATATCCGATAAAATTTTATTGAAGTGACTACTACCACCACTAACAAATCAAAATTGAAAAAAAGTATATATATATACTAAGTAGATCCATCTTTTCAGTTTCTTGATCTTGTTCAGTTCCTTCTTTCTTCTCTATTGATTTCATTTTATATAAACAACCAAATCAAGTTTTAATTTTCACATAAAGTTTTTTTCTTCCTTGTTGGTTGTATTCTTTTAGTTGCAAAAAAATAAATAAATAATAATAATAGAAAAACGACACACATCATATATTAATTATGAAGTTCACTACACTCGCTACTATAGCATCTACTTTGTTATTTGCTGCTAATGCTAATGCTGACACATGTAACCCATTAAAGTCAAGTGATTGTTCTCCAGTTCCTGCTTTGGGATCATCATTTTTAGAAAAATTTGACAATGGCTTGGGTCCTCATTTCGAAAGTTTAAAGAAGCAAGGTACTATTGACTCTGGTTCTAATGGTTTATCTTTGACTATGAAAAAGAGATTTGATAATCCTTCCTTCAAATCCAATTTCTACATCATGTTTGGTCGTGTTGAAGTTGTTTTAAAGGGGGCAGAAGGTAAAGGTATAGTGTCGTCCTTTTACTTGCAATCAGATGATTTGGATGAAATAGATATTGAAATGTTTGGTGGTGATCCATACCAATGGCAATCCAATTATTTCATTAAAGGTAATACTGCTACTTATGATCGTGGTGGATATCATGATATCGCCAACCCATTGAAAGATTATCACACTTATGTTATTGATTGGACCAAAGATGCAGTTACTTGGTCCGTTGACGGTAATGTTATCAGAACCATTCCAAAGGATAATGCACAAGGTTTCCCACAATCACCAATGGCCATTTATGCTGGTATTTGGGCTGGTGGTGATCCATCTAATCAACCAGGTACCATTGACTGGGCAGGTGGTATCACTGATTACTCTCAAGCTCCATTCACTATGGGTATTAAGTCTGTTTTGGTTGCTGATTATTCTTCAGGCAAACAATACAGTTATTCTGATCAATCTGGTTCTTGGGAATCCATCAAAGCCGATGGTGGTAAAGTTAATGGAAGATACGACCAAGCACAAGATGATATTAAGAAATTGGAAAGTGGACAATCTGTTGACTCCAATGATAGTTCATCCAGTCCATCCGCCTCTTCTTCAGATTCATCAAGCACATCTTCCGCATCATCCAGTTCTTCATCCAGCTCACCTTCATCTACCACTTCATCTTCATCATCTTCCTCTTCCTCCTCCTCAAGCTCTTCTTCATCCAGCGAAAAATCCAATGCAGTTCCAAGTGCTTCTGTGATTGTCTTCATTGGCACTAAAGGAGGTGATAAGACTACCGTTACCAGTTCTTCGGGAGTTTCTGTTCCTACATCTGCATCTGTTTCCACTGCAGCTGGTACTACTAGTGGGCCTGCAAACTCTGCTCCAGCTTCAGCTGCTTCAAGTACTGCCTCCACTGTGTTTATCTCAACTGGTGATGCCGCTCCATCTTCCTCTGCTTCAGAAAAACCTTCTGTTCTGACTACTGAAAATAACGGAGCCGTTAGTGTCGCTAAAACTACCTCCCTTTTTGGCTTTGTTGCATTGATTGGTTTCTTATTTGTTTAATTGAGGAAAATGATTATACGTTGGTTACATATATATTTGGGTAAATTTTTCATTTTTAATTTTTCATTTTTTAGTTTCAGTTTTTAGTTTGATTTTTCTTTGCACATAGAATAGCTTTAATTTGAGTTCCGTATTTGCTTTTTGGTTTTCAAAATTTATCTTATGTAAGTAAACTGTGTCCGTCTCTGATTAATTGGAATTACCATTGAACGATTTATTCTACTGTATGGTATGGTCCAGTTTTGCAGTGAGTTCTAAAATATCCTGCATATAATCGCAACCAATCAATTCGCAGTGAAAAATAATTTGACCTGAGAATGAAAAAGGAAAGTGAGAACTTAAAAAAAAAAGTTAGAAACTAACAGTTGAATAGAGATTTCAATCAATTCTACAATAACTAATAATACAAAGATGTTGACAGTCCTTGGTCGTTTACTTGAAAGAAACTCAATCTACGTTGCCACTATCTTTGGCGGTGCTTTTGCTTTCCAAGGTTTTTTCGATGTTGCAGTGAACAAATGGTGGGAGGAACACAACAAAGCTAAATTATGGAAAAACGTCAAAGGAAAATTCCTTGAAGGTGAAGGTGAAGAAGAAGATGACGAATAAGCGAATTGTTATAATATAATAAGAATATAGAAAAGATTATTGAAAGATGGAATGACTTTCAAAACTAGTGATTGGGGAAATACAAGGAATAGGTTGTTTTCCACAGTGTTTTAACTTACATATTCAAACTCAACACCCTTGTTTTTTTTATTCATAAACAATTTACAATATACAATTAAAAAAAGATGATATAGCTTTGGGTCCAACTTGTAGATAAAGATATCATTCTTGGTCTGTAATTAAACTCTATTTTTCTTCCTTTGCAACACCTAATAAAGTCTGTTGATGATTTCAAAAACTTGTTTTCGCTTCACACTTCAAGCTCTCACACAATAGAAAAAATTATTGCTCATCTTCATCGTCTTGCTATAAACGCATTATCACATCCTCCATTAGCACATTACTTTAAGATATGGCGGTGATTAATCAACCAAATAGTCAGATCAGACTTACAAATGTTTCCTTAGTCCGAATGAAAAAGGGAAAGAAAAGATTTGAGATTGCATGTTATCAAAATAAAGTTCAAGATTGGAGACTGAAAGTGGAAAAGGATATTGACGAAGTGTTACAAATCCCACAAGTTTTCATAAATGTTTCCAAAGGTCAAGTTGCTAATAATGACGATTTACAAAAATGTTTTGGCACCACTAATCAAGATGAAATTATAGCTGAAATCTTAAACAAAGGAGAAATTCAGTTGAATGAAAAGGAAAGAAATGCAAATTTACAACAAAAGCAAAATGAATTCTTAAATATAATTTCCACTAAATGTATAAATCCAAGATCTAAAAAGAGATATCCTCCAAGCATGATTGAAAAGGTATTGAATGAAGTCAAATTTCATTTGAATCCTACTAAACCAACCAAAATTCAAGCATTGGATGCCATCAAATTATTAGTTGAAAAACAAATCATACCTATTGCCAGAGCTCAAATGAAAGTGAGAATTACGTTATCTAAAAAAGCATACTTAAAGACTTTTCAAGATGAAATAAAACCTGTTATTGATCAAATTGTGGAGGAAGATAACAATGGGAAACAATATGAGATTGTTGGTATTATAGATCCTATAAATTATAGAGTCTTGGTCACATTAATTGAAAATACAGATGGAAGCAACAAAGTCGCTAAAGGAGAAGGGTCTATAGAAGTATTAGATATGTCTGCCATAAAAGAATAAAACTAAACTAGACAAGTGTATAGAATCTTTTTTATTAATAGATGCTTATCTTAGTTATGTTCCAGAACAATTCATGTTGAGAGAGAGAGAAACGCAATCATTCAATTTTTGCACAAACAAAAAACGAGAAGCAGATGAAGAAGCAAAAAAGAAAATTTTTTTTTCTCAACCATCTTAAATCCTCCTACAATTAATTTCATACCAATAAAGAACATGTCTATTGTATTACCATCAGGAACTACTGACGGATTTAAGGCCGTCTCCAAATACTCTGCCCCAGTGCGTCGTCCAATTGAACCAGTTGGTCGTTACTTCTTAGCCCACGCCTCAAGAACTTTGCGTGGACACACTTGGTCTGAATTTGAAAAATTGGAAGCTGAAAAGAATGTTAAACAAATCGAAGTCAACGAAGATGAGGATTTGGGAGATGAAGAACAAAGTGAAGAGTTATTAGAACACGATCCAAGAGAATGGAAGACTGCCAATTTATATGCTGTTTTAGGTTTATCTCATTTGAGAAGTAAAGCCACTGAAGATCAAATCAGAAGAGCCCACAGAAAACAAGTTTTGAAACATCATCCAGATAAAAAATCCGCTAGTGGTGGATTAGAAAACGATGGATTTTTCAAAATTATTCAAAAAGCCTTTGAAGTTATGTTGGACCCAGTCAAGAGAAGACAATACGATTCTATTGATGTTGAAAATGATCCAAAACCACCAGCTCCAAAATCCAAATACGATTTCTTTGAAGCTTGGGGTCCAGTATTTGAAAGTGAAGCAAGATTTTCTACTAAACAACCAGTTCCATTGTTGGGAAATTTAGAAAGCACCAAAGAAGAAGTTGATGCTTTCTACAGTTTCTGGGGAAGATTTGACTCTTGGAAGACTTTTGAATTCAAAGATGAAGATGTTCCAGATGACACTGCCAACAGAGATCACAAACGTTATATTGAACGTAAGAATATTGCCAACAGAAAGAAATTGAAGCAAGAAGATAACAAGAGAATTATCGAATTGGTCGAAAGAGCTCATGCTGAAGATCCAAGAATTAAATTGTTCAAAGAAAAAGCCAAGAAAGAAAAGGCTGCTAAGAAATGGGAAAAAGAATCTGGATCAAGAAAAGCTGCTGAAGAGGCCGCTGCCAAAAAGGCTGCTGAAGAGGCCGCTGCTAAGAAAGCCGCCGAAGAAGCCGCTGCTTTGAAAGCCAACTCTAAAAAAGCTAAAGAAGCTGCTAAAGCTGCTAAAAAGAAAAACAAAAGAAACATCAGAGCTGCTGTTAAAGACAATAATTACTTTGGTGATTCAGCTAAATCTGCCGACATTGATGCTGATGTCGATTTGTTAATCGAAAAATTCGACGATGTCAAATTAGGTGAAGTTGCTGATAAAGTTAAAGATGCTGATGCTGCTTCAGTGAAATCTACTTTTGTTGAAGTTGCAAAGGAATTGGTTGGAGCTGGTTCTTTAGATGCTTCCTATTTGAAATATTTTAACTAGATTTTTTTTTTGTAGGAAAATAATATATATAGAATGTAAACTATCAAAAACAATTATACAGAAGCTGAACTCAAACAAGACTAAACAACAAGAAAAAACGATGGTTTAAGAAAATAAAGCTAGCACTTATAAGCATTAAATCACTAATTTGCTGTTTTGTTTTCCCCAATCTATTCTTCATCGTCTTCGTCCGGTATTTCTATTTTTTGTTTCAATGGTAACGCTTTCATATGATAATGTTGTTTTCTCATCTCTTCAAACCTTTTATGTTTCTCTTCTGCTGTCAACTCTCTTTCTCCAGAATCTTCTTCTTTGTCTTCACCTTTTTCCTGCTGATTAGTATCCTTAATCACTCGACTACCATGGAGAGAACCCAGAGTTTCATGGGGTAATTTGTCAAATTCTCCTTCCCCTAATTCAAAAGCAGGAATATCATCCACCTCACCATTTCCATTACCTTCGTTGTCATCATCATCCCTATAATACTCTCCTTCAGGGTTAAATCCTCCTTCATATGGTGTTTTGGGTTCATCGATTTTCATAGTAGCAGTCTTCTCTTGTTCATTTTTATATAAATTTATTTCATCCCATTTCAAATGTTCAGGTAGTTCTGCAGAATTCAAACCTTGTTCTTTCTTTTTCTCAGCAATCTTTGCTCTGATTTCATCACCTTTAGAACTTTCTGATGCCAATTGGGCATTCAATCTGGTGTTTTTGATCACCTCGTTTCGATCTAACTTATCAGGGAATTCAGTTTCCTCAACATAACCTTCTGGCTTATTACGTAATATTCCCTTAGGACTAGTATCTGACATTTTTGGTACTGAATTATTTATCTATTGTATATCAAAAAAAAACAACTTGGGTTCTAAAAAAAGAAGACAAAACAATCAGGTGAAACAAAGCAAAATGTTTGGAAATCTGTGTGTGTGGGCAAAGGGTTAAAAAAAGCGGGAAAATATCAACATTGTCAGGGCAAAAAAAGAAAGTCCGTTCGCTTAGTTTTTCGTATGAGTGAACCAAGGTAGTGTCGTTTGAACAAAAGTGTGATGTAGCCATTTATCTTGGTCTTTGAACTACCAGCACCACGCCATAACCAACTACAAAATCTCTCAAATTCAATTAAAATATAAATACAAGTTCTATTCATTTCAAAAAAAAAGATATCTATGTAAAAATGGTCAGATCAATGCTATATAAACGAGCAGAAGTATCTTTGCTCCCAACACCCAAAAGCAATTTCCCATTATGAAGTTTGTTGCTAAAGCTCAATTTTTCAATTCTATTGGAAGGAGTAAGTTCTTTATCAACTATTGAAATTAGTCTAAATTCAGGATTTGCAACATCAACAGCAAAAATGGAAATTCCTCCATCTTCTAGTCCGACCGCAACAATGGCCTGGTTGTTAAAGAGACCACCCTTGTAAACTGATACAGAGGTGATAGCATCATTTAATTTAGTAGAAACCACCATTTCAACCTTGTCGTTAGAAACTTTCCACAACTTTATTTGTTTATCTCTGGATACAGTGGTAAAAGAATCGCCAACTGGGAACCATGAACAATCCCATAATATTCTTGCATGTGCCTTTGAATTCAATTCTACTAGTTTGAAACTGCCAGATTGTTCGTTAATCACCTCCCATAAACTAAACTGTCTGTCTCTGGAAACCGCCAACAAATATTTACCATCTGGGGAAAATTCAAGACTTGAGATTGTCAAATTATGTCCCAGTAAAACTTGCTGACTTTGTTGATAATCTTGAGCGACATTAAATACTCTGATCACGGCGTGTTTGGCATTGTTTGACCTACATGCCGATGCAATCAACTTACCATCTGGAGATGTAGCACAACAACTAATCTCGTAACCATGACCATACAATTTCTCCAATTCAGGGAACAACGTATATCTTTGTAAGTACTCCTCAACTGGTGGCAGATCAAGAGAAGCCAAAACATCCTCAGCAGCTTCTGGTGTGTTATCTTCATTATCAACATCTTGTTGATCTCCTTGCTCTATCTGATTTTCTGCTTTGTTCGATAATCCCAAAACAGGTAATGAAGCTGTTATTGGTAGTTGCTCGTTCTCCTCTACTATCTGTGTGCCACATAAATTCTGTAACAACTTACTAATGGATTTTGTCATCTCAAATACACGCAATATTTTTTCATCTCCTCCAGATACAAACTTTGTTGGTGAGATGTTGTCATAACATATCATATCATATCCGTGAATTTGAGGTCTTGCAAACTCGTGCCAGGATTCAATGCCTTCTCTTTTCCATGGTGCATAGAGTCTTGTTGTCTGATCCAAAGAAGTAGCAGTGAAATAATCACCATTAACTGACCACTTTATGTCATTAACATCTTTCACTGCCCCAGTTATACCTAGAACACTTTCAAACGATTGCCCATTTTCATCAGATTTATAAACTCTAAAGGACCCAGTTTTACCGCTTGCCAAAACATAGTGTTCTTTAGTAGAAGGATCAATAAACCACAAACAGGACCAAAATCCACCGGAGGCACCAGTAGCAGTGGATGCACCTTTTACAGACATTTCACCCAATCTACTAACACAGACCCAGATCCCTGAATCAACATCCATTTCCCAGATCATTAAAGCAGTGTCTGCCGTACAGGTCAACAACTGCAATTTGTGATCTTGTCCCACAACTTTACAGGAAGGATGCCATTGTAACCCACTTATCCAATCATCGTGTCCCATAATCAAAGCTTCAAAACTGAATGCCGCCCTTGATCCATTTGCCAATTCAAACTTATACTGCTTATTTGACAATAACACCAATTTTGTTGGATCCTCATCGGAATCATCAATTAAATCATTCAATTTCAACCTCCATAAACGAACATATCTATCTTGTGACCCACTTGCTAGTATATAGTTTTTATGTGGTTCTTCAGTGACAAATTGAAGGCATTTGACCCAATCTTCATGTCCTGTTAATTCAGCCTTTTTCTCTAATGCAGAAACTTTCCCATCTTTAACTTCAAAAGTGTAGATGTATATATTGTTATTGGTACCACCAACAGCAACTAAGTAGTTGTCAGTGTCAATATCTTGAAGTGCTAAAGCTAATGGGAAATAATTTGATTTTACTTGGAACTTATTCCCGTATTCAAACTCTTGCTTTGCTTCATTGAATACCCAAATAATAATATTGTGATCAGATCCACCTGTTATAAAGATATTCTCATTTATAACAGCAATACAAGTAACTGAATGAGTATGATCTTGCAAAGATTGAACAAACTCGTACAGTTTCCCGTTTTCTCTCCATACATTTACAATATGATCTTCCCCAATAGATACCAAATAAGGACTATTTGGAATGAATTTTACACCTGTAACTTCACTCTCGTGTTTCTTCAAGGTATGGTACACTCCATTATGACTTTTGCTCAAGGGGTTCCAAAGTGCAACTGTATTTGCAGCACCAAATGCAATAATGTTATTAGTAGGGTTATAATCTGAAACAAAATTTTGCTTATTGACACCAATAAATATAGCCTCCTGAGTTATTTCCAGGCTTGTCATCGTAGTTAATTGGACTTTCAACTAGTTTCGAATATTGAATACAAACTAACTTCACTGTAAAGATAGTTAAGTGAATAATTTTTTTTTGTCACTTTTTCGATGCTCAGAAGAGATAATATGTGTCGTGCAGTGTCAAACAATTTTTGGTTTCTAGTTTAAGTAACAACATTGATGTTGAAAACAAGGGTGAATACTTCTTAACAGACCTCGCAACACTTTGTATATACTTTTCAAATCATTAGATTATGGTAACAGCGTATGTGATACATTATAGTTTTGAAAAGCAAACATGATTGTATACTAACTAATATCAACATTCTTTTTTTTTTGTCAGAGTTCTATTAGTTCAAAAAGCAAACCTAGAGACAATAACTCAATTCCACGATCAAATATCAAATGAATTGCCTACTGCCAAAGGAAAATGGAATTTCAACTTTAAAATTTTTAGAAATAATCAATATTCGATTCCTCAGGAACTAGTGGATACTCATGAACAAGCGCCAGAATCGAAATTTCTTTTCACGTTGTCACCATCCTATTCACGTGATTCCACAATCACATTAATCAATGGTAAATCAGCGGGTGTATTTACCAACTCCATTGAAGAAGAATTGAGCGAGTTAGGGCATCCAAGTGATTTGAGTATACCAAATGATCACTTGCGCAGAGGTGCTACTACAGGGTTAAATGACAAATTTGATAACTTTATAAGTGCCAAATTGCAAAGTTTGTGGACACAACGACAATTGATTAAAGGAGATGGAGGTCAAATATATGAATTGGAAAATGGAAATTTGTGTATTAGAACGTCAAACGTATTTTTGCATGGTAATTTTCGTGGATTGTTGATACAAATTGAGATGAGCAATAGTTTATGTGATACTAATAATCATAATAGCTTCAAGGAGCATTTCAACAAAATTGTCGAAAAGTATGGGTTCCCCGAAGGAAACCTTTGTTGTGATGTATTGGATAAGAAGAATTTAGATAAATATGGAGATCTTTGTTTACAGTATTCAAAGATCTTGAACTTTTAACATCAACAACTGTAATTAGTTTGAGAAAATGAAAATAAATTATATAAGAAATAAAGATTGTAAGTTGACCACATAGATATTATCATTAAAGGAGAAGACAGTGGTTGTATAGTCTCAGTGATTGATATTTCTCGTATGTGCTGAATCGAAACTGCATATAGGTTTATTTTTTTTCCCTACCATTTTTCAAAAGTATAAGCAGAGATGAGATTGTAGGAATTTTTTTTTATTTTTCTAGAATAGTCTTCCTTCCATTTTTACCTTTACTTATTTCAATACAACCATCAAGAATAATGGCCAAGAATCTTAAAAAAGGAAAGAAAGTGTTCAATAAATCTACCAGAAAAATCAATCGTTTGAAAGAAGAAGAAGAGTTGGCAAAATTGCAAGAAAGAATTAACAATTATGACCCAAAAACAGATGAAGCATCCGTATCTCAATTCAGTGATCTCCCTATTACTGAGAATACTTTGAAAGGATTAAAAGAAGCCACTTTTGTATCTTTAACTGACATTCAAAAGAAAACAATCCCAATAGCTTTGAAGGGTGAGGATTTAATGGGAACAGCACGAACTGGATCCGGTAAAACATTGGCATTCTTAATTCCAGTGATAGAATCATTAATACGAAACAAAATTACCGAGTATGACGGGTTAGCAGCATTAATTGTTTCTCCAACAAGAGAATTGGCAGTGCAGATTTTTGAAGTCTTGACTAAGATTGGTAAATATAATACCTTCTCCGCAGGTTTGGTGACTGGTGGGAAAGATGTACAGTTTGAAAAAGAAAGAGTTTCGAGAATGAACATTTTGGTAGGTACTCCGGGAAGAATTTCACAACATTTGAACGAAGCTGTTGGAATGGAAACTTCAAATTTACAAGTATTAGTTTTAGATGAAGCAGATCGATGCCTAGATATGGGGTTTAAAAAACAAATTGACAATATTTTAGGTCATTTACCTACCACAAGACAAACATTGTTGTTTTCGGCAACTCAATCCGAGAGTGTTAATGATTTGGCAAGATTGTCGTTGACTAACCCAAACAAGATTGGTGTGTCATCAGATCAAGAAGTATCAGCCACTCCAGAGTCATTAGAACAATATTACGTGAAAGTGCCATTAGATGAAAAATTGGATGTTTTGTGGTCATTTATCAAGTCACATTTAAAAAGCAAAATCTTGGTGTTTTTCTCATCCTCCAAGCAAGTCCAGTATACTTATGAAACATTTCGTACGTTGCAACCAGGTATATCATTAATGAAATTATATGGCCGTCATAAACAGACATCACGTTTGGAAACAACTATGAAATTTTCTCAAGCTCAGCATGCATGTTTGTTTGCAACCGATATAGTGGCGAGAGGGTTAGATTTCCCTGCCATTGATTGGGTTGTTCAGGTTGATTGTCCGGAAGATGCTGCGACATATGTGCATCGAGTTGGTCGTTCTGCGCGTTTTGGTAGAAAAGGGAAATCTTTGTTGATGTTATTACCCCTGGAAGAAGAAGGTATGTTAAAAAGATTAAAGATCCATAAGATTGAACCAAAATTGATGAACATTAAACAAAAATCAAAGAAATCAATAAGACCACAATTGCAGTCGTTGTGTTTTAAAGATCCTGTTATGAAGAATTTGGGTCAGAGAGCTTTTATTGCTTACTTCAAATCTGTACATATACAAAAAGATAAAGATGTTTTCAAAGTTGAGGAGCTACCAGCAGAATCTTACGCTGCTTCTTTGGGATTACCTGGTGCTCCAAAGATCAAAATTAAAGGTGGTGAATCGAACAAAGAAAAGAAGAACGCATCAAGAAAATTGATAGCATTAGCAAAAACAGACGCTGATGGCGAAGTTCAAACCGGGAACGAAAAAGTTAGAACCAAGTATGATAGAATGTTTGAAAGAAAGAATCAAACGATTTTGTCTGACCATTATTTGAATATGACTGGCAACAAAGTAAATAGCGATGGAGAAAGTGAAGATGAAGATTTCATGACAGTGAAAAGAAAAGACCATGAATTGAAAGAAGAAGAACTCCCAGATTTGACAATACCGGTATCCAAAAGACAAGCCAAGAAAGCTCTTTCAAGAAAGGCTACGCTTGCATCTAAAGGTAATCCTACAAAATTGAAATTTGATGATGATGGTGTTGCACACGCCATTTATGAATTAGAAGACGAAGATGATTTTATTAAAGCCGGTGATGCTAAGAAACAAAAGGAAGAATTTGTAAATAAAGAAAGGGAGACTATGAAAATATCAGATATCACCGATAAAGAGGTTGAAAGACAAAAGAGACAAGAAAAGAAGAGAAAAAGAAAAGAAATCGAAAGAAGAATGAGAGAGGAGGAAGAAGAAGATTTCGACAATGAACAAACGGTAGTGACATTGGGTGCACCTGATTTGGATAGAGACTTGCAATACGATAACGGTTCTGATGTTGAAGAGCCAGTATCTAAGAAACCTAAATGGTTTGAAGGTGGTGACGATGACAAGAGCAAGAACACAAATGATGGTTTTGTTGAATATGATGAACCTGAAACATTAGAAGATTTGGAATCTTTGACAGCTAGATTGATTGGTAATTAGCTTTGGAATATTTCATCAAATTTGGCCATATAACGTATAGAGTCATTTATAGACAATTCCGCGTCTTCAAATTCAATTTCTAAGAATTTTGTAACCACTGTTTTTGCAACTGAATAGTTTTGTTCTTCCTCTTCAGATAATTTTGTCAATTCATAAGCCACGTCATCTCCGTTATCTAGCATTTGAGCAATGTACTCTGCTCTTTGGATAACTTTCTCTGAAATTCCACAAAGTTTTGCACAATATATCCCAAAACTCTTTGTTGCAAGTCCTGGTTTCACCTTGTAAAGATATGTAACATTGTCTAGCATACTATTTGTAGTTTTTTCAAGCAAAATCTCAGTTGACATCATTTTTATTTTTGGTGATTGGTACATATTACAAAATTCCTTATCTTTGAATAAATCTAGGAAATGGGTAGAAAAAATGCAACGGGGACAATCTAGACTTTTCTTTTTGAAATAGCTTAGCGTACCTCCAAACATTGATGTAGAATCAATTGGATCACTACCTTTTCCAAACTCATCAACAATAACCAACGACCGGTCTGTAGCTAAGGAAATGCATTTTGAGAGCTGATAAACATCGATTGCAAAAGTGCTTTGTTGTTTATCTAACGATTCTCGAGACAGAATTCTAGTGAGTATTTTATCAGCAATTCCAAGAGTGGCATTCTCTGCTGGTATTGCGCATCCAATTTGTGCCATCACTACTATCAACGCACTCTGATTAAGATATACCGACTTCCCAGATAAATTTGCTCCTGTAACGACCATTATTTTCTCTTCTGAGTCAAATATTGTATCGTTTGGAACAAACATGTTCAGAAACGTTTCCACAAGAGGGTGTCTGCCTTGAACTATTTCCAATTCATTGGTATCAGTTATACAAGGAAACGAATAGTTCCTAAATTGGGACACTTCTGATAGACTGCATAAACAATCCAATTCTACTGCCGCTTCTCCCACTTGGATGATTACAGTGTTGAATTCTGACACTTTGGCCAACATGCTCTGAATGATTTCTATTTCACGATCATTTATTGAGGTGTAAATATCGCCATACTGCTCATCCAATTGCCAAACCTCGTCTGTTTTGTAGTAAATGTTGGTGCTTGTTCTGAACACTTCTTGCCATTCATTGGGCATAAAAGTGGAATCAGCAGTTTGGACATCGGCTTCTCGAGACACCAAAAACCCTAGCTGTGGTATATAAACGGTATTGAACACCTCTTCTAAGAAATTTGCAGCTATAATTCTGGTAGTTTCTTGAAGAACTTCTTCAAGGTTGTTATATTGAATTCTCAATTCATCAAGGGTATCATCAACACCATTGATGATTCTCAACTTATTGTCCTCTTCAGATGTTATGGGCTCAGCATACAGAAGAATCAATTTTTCTAGTTCATTAAAGGCAATCATCAATTCTTGGTTATAAAATAGGGCTAGCTCTGTAGGCAAATTTTCTTCCAGAAAACCAAGTCTGATTTGCTTCAGTAGGTACATGACATTTTGTAAAAACAAAACAAGGTTTTTCCACACTTGCCAATTCAGCTTACCAGCCCCTAACCCATTGACTATTGACTTGCTATTTTTAGTATATTTCAAACCTTTTCTAATATTTGATCTGATCTCGTGTAATTCTGACTGACTGAGTATTTTGACAGTGTTTTGTCTCTCAAGAAGCTTATCAATATTGGTTAGTGGTTTTCTGACCCAATCTTTTAATAACTTGGCCCCTTCAGTGGTTACGGTGTTGTTTAGCAAGTCATAAAGGGATAACTTTTGAGATTTTGAATTTATATTGGGTGATTTTCGAGTTTCTGGTAGTATCTGGAGGGCATAAAGCAGATCAACATCAATAAACATAACATTTTTGAAAGAGCAAAATTTTAAACTATCAACTAAATCTGCAATACCACAACATGAAGGGTCGACGAACTCAGCTATTCCCAACCATAAAGCATTAATTGTGCCTAGCTGAGATATGTGGAAATGTTAGTCGTTGCAAAAACCCACTAGATCGACTTGAATAAATACATACCGCAATTCGAAGGTTTAAGGATTTCAATGCAGAAGTGGAAAACATGTGTACAGTGTTATTATTTTCGAGATTATAAAATGATTCAACCAATCTTTTAGTATCAAATTTAGTGAAATCTGCAACAATTTTAATATAAAACTTGAATTGATATACATTTTTTATGTCTTCAAGAAGCGAGACAACAGTGGCCGTCGTTCTAGAGCTTATAAAAACAATAGTAGGGTTAAATTCATCCACTAATGATTCAATATAAACCTCAGGATGATTTATTTGGCTGTCTTCATAGATTTGGAGTGTTTTTGTCTCAACATTGAGACATGAAGCGCCGAATAAAGAACCTTTGATATCTAGCGATAATATTCGTTGACATGCTGTGTCAAGAAATGTTTCATCTTGGATAGACAGTTGTGTAGTATCTTCATTCATATTGACTATGATTTTTGGTTGCAAATATATAGCCAAGTTTTTTTTT
>OBUW01000644.1_pt1 | contig 14889 bp, 9 predicted proteins | sample 1475761 | NCBI WGS metagenome assembly OBUW01 (sample SAMEA2579908, study PRJEB22360) | human gut metagenome | biome: human gut; feature: human-associated habitat; material: faeces | place: Denmark | collected 2008/2010
AAGTCGGAATTCGGCATCTAATTTGCCCAATCAAGCCAGCTATGTAGTCAACACACACGACTAATGATATCATTAATATTGGAGCCGTTGAAGTCGTGTTATGCTATTCAAAAAAGGCACACTTTGGTACTGATGCTAATAAACTGTGTTAAATCGTAGAAGTCAAATAAGATTTGAGTTGTAAAAATGCTGTTCACTACGGATGACTATGAGTCGTTGTGAGATATACTGTAAAATAGGTACTACGTGTGGTAAAGGTATTGTTCAATATTGTGGGTGCAAGAATTAGGGATATAACTCGTAGTTTGTAGAGGTGCAGTTATTTTTACCTCGGAAAAAGAATTAACTAAAACTCTATATTACTTTAGTGATTATATTTGTGAGTACTTGGATTGACAATTTTGCATATGTGATTAGTCATCATCAATAATGTGGCTTCACAGTAAGGTTAAAATTAATGTGGATCATAATTCCGCGTCACAACAGATAAATACTATAAATACAGCGTTGGATCGGAATTTCTTTACCCTTTTTCCATCTTTCCCTTTGCTACAAGAAATCACTTACCATGACTTCACATACCCATCCTGTTAAATTAAGTAGAACATTTAAGACAAAATCCGGTGATGAACTTTCAATTGGAACTGGTACCGGTACCAAATGGAAAAAAGATTCAAAATTGGACGAAATCAATCAAGAATTGGTTGATCAAATTTTGTTGGCCATAAAGTTGGGATATAGACACATTGATACTGCTGAAGTTTATAATACCCAAGCAGAAGTTGGTGAAGCAATTAAACAATCGGGTATTCCAAGGGAACAGCTTTGGATCACTACCAAATACAACCCTGGTTGGAATGATATTAAGGCAAGTAGTGCCAGTCCCCAAGAATCAATTGACAAAGCATTGAAACAATTAGGAACTGATTATATTGATTTATATTTGATTCATCAACCTTTTTTCACTGAGGAAAACACCCATGGCTATTCTTTAATTGACACATGGAAAGTATTAATTGAAGCCAAAAAACAAGGTAAGATAAGAGAAATTGGGGTTTCTAATTTCGCTATTAAACACTTGGAAGCATTAAAAGAGGTTTCTGAACCTGAATTTTACCCAGTAGTCAACCAGATTGAGAGTCATCCGTTCTTACAAGATCAATCGAAGAACATCACCAAGTACTCTCAAGAAAACAATATTTTGGTGGAAGCATTTTCTCCATTGACCCCGGCATCAAGACTCGATGCCAACCCATTGACCGAGTACTTGGAAGAGTTGCTGAAAAAGTTTAACAAGTCCCTTGGTCAATTATTATTGAGATACACTTTACAAAGAGGTATTTTACCAATCACCACCTCGGCTAAAGAAAGTAGAATCAAGGAATCCTTAGATGTATTCGATTTTGAATTAACTAAGGAGGAATTTGACAAGATAACCGAAATTGGTAATGCCAATCCTCATCGTGTCTTTTTCCATGAAGCATTTAAAGATTTATAGAAAGTTTAGACTGTAATATATATTTATTTATTAATTACTGATAACAACAAATATTGCTCACGCACGGACATAAAATTTTGGAACGGCAACAAAAAAAAACTTCACCATAAACAGAGATCTCGAAAAATCCATTACATATGATGGGGTTTAAGAAAATATTCAAGGTTGAAAACCAAAACTCAGAGTATAAGTTTTCCAGAAATGATATAAAGTCTAGTCAACTTGGTAAAGGGATCACCGGATCAGTTGACTTGTATCAATCTAAAACACTACCACGTTTCCAATATGCTGTGAAAACATACCATACTAAAGATATTCACGAATCCAAAAAGGATTACAAAACCCGAGTGTTGTATGAATATCTAATACTATCGAAACTATCACACTGCAACATTATTAAAATTTATGACTATGATGTATCGTTCTCTGGATCAACGATAAAACTATTCTTAGAATTGGGTACTGCCAATCTAAACCAATTGATAATCAAACAAACAAACACCTTCAACATAAACGAAATGTTGTGTATCTGGAAACAAATCACCAACGCTGTCAATTACTTGCATGAATTGGATATATGTCATCGAGATCTCAAATTAGAAAATGTGGTATTTGATGTTAATTATAAGTTGATCAAAGTGATTGATTTTGCAACTGCTCAAAAACTCAATAACGACGAATTATCCCGTGGCTTGGTAGGATCTGAGAGTTATACTGCTCCTGAAACATACTCATCAATACAGTATGATGGAAAATCAAGTGATGTATGGTCTTTGGGTATAATTTTGTGTTATCTAATTAACAAGAAACAACCATGGAAACTGGCAATGTGGAGTAACTCTGACTATCAGCAATTTATTAATCAAGATAATTTTCTGCAAGAACCATATTTTGTTGATTTTCCAGTTGAATCGTTGTTATTGACGAGTCAAATCCTCGAACAAGATCCGTTGAGACGAATTAAAATTAATGACTTCTTTAGTGATAAATGGTTTAGTCTTATTCAGTATTGTGGTTGTGGTGTTGCTGGTGGTGGTATTGACAACAAAACTTGTGGGATTGATCATGGGAAATCCTTCAGAGTCAAAACCTAGCTTGTCATGGGGCAAAAAAATACTAGAGACAGTGACTATTTCTTTTTTGACTCCACTTTTTGAAGTTTTGACTTCTTTGTTTACCCCAATGTCACGTGATCTTGGAGATGATTCATCGAAACTTTTTTTTTCTTTCCTTATTGGTGTTGTTGTTGTGCCTTGTTGAACTGTTATAAAATAACATAACAGGCTCACTAAACAAAAAAAAAATCTTGAAATTTCTTTGGAAAAATTTTCCATCAAATCCCATTCCCAACCAAACTATATTCTACCCATAATGCTTTCATCTACGTTACGTCGTTCTGTGAGAGCTCAATCCAAGAATTTGCCAGCTTTTGCAAGAAGAACCTATGCCGTTTCTCCATCTGCTCAAGCATTAATTTCTAAATCCGTTCAAGATGTTGACCCTGAGATGGCGGATATTTTGAATCAAGAAAGAACCAGACAAAAGAACTCAATTACTTTGATTCCATCAGAGAATTTTACCTCTAAAGCAGTTATGGATTTGTTGGGTTCAGAAATGCAAAACAAATATTCTGAAGGGTACCCTGGAGAAAGATATTATGGGGGTAATGAAATAATCGATAAAGCTGAAGCATTATGTCAAAAAAGAGCTTTAGAAGCATTTGGATTGGACCCATCTCAATGGGGGGTTAATGTACAGCCATTATCTGGTGCTCCAGCCAATTTGTATGCTTATAGTGCAATTTTAGAAGTTGGTGACAGAATTATGGGTTTAGATTTACCTCATGGTGGTCATTTGTCTCATGGATATCAAACTAACACTACCAAGATTTCCTACATTTCCAAATACTTCCAAACCATGCCATATAGATTAAATGAAGAAACTGGTATAATTGATTACGATACTTTAGAAAAAAACGCTCAATTGTTTAGACCTAAAGTAATTGTTGCTGGTGCTTCAGCTTATTCTCGTGTCATTGACTACAAAAGAATGAGACAAATTGCTGATAAGGTTGGAGCTTATTTATTGTCCGATATGGCCCACATCTCTGGGTTAGTTTCTGCTGGTGTTACTGATTCACCATTCCCATATTCTGATATTGTCACCACTACTACCCATAAATCGTTGAGAGGACCAAGAGGAGCCATGATTTTCTTTAGAAAAGGAATCAGAAAGGTTACCAAAAAGGGTAAAGAAATTCCTTATGAATTGGAAAGAAAGATCAATTTCTCGGTTTTCCCAGGGCATCAAGGTGGTCCACATAATCATACTATTTCTGCTTTAGCAGTTGCTTTAAAACAATGTACTGAACCAGAATATGTTAAATACCAACAAGAAGTTGTTTTTAATGCCAAACATTTTGCTGATGCATTAGTCTCCAAGGGTTTCAAATTGGTTTCCGATGGTACTGATACTCATTTGATCTTGGTTGATTTAAGATCAAGAAATATTGATGGTGCTAGAGTCGAAGCTGTTTTGGAAAGAGCCAACATAGCTGCCAATAAAAACACCGTTCCTGGTGATGTATCTGCTCTTTTCCCATCAGGTTTAAGAGTTGGTACTCCAGCTATGACCACTAGAGGATTTGGGCCAGAAGAGTTTGATAAAGTTGCTGAATTCATTGATCAAGCTGTTAACATTGCCATTGAATTAAAAGCTCAAGAACAAGGTAAAGTACCAAAAGAATTATTGGCATCATTTAAAAAATTGGCTGATGAAAGTGATAAAGTTAAACAATTAGATAAAGAAGTTGTCAGTTGGGTCAGTAAATATCCTGTCCCAGGTGAATTGTAATCTTGAAGTGGAGATTAGTATATAAATAATATAGAAAAAAAAATCTTTGAATAAAGGAAATTCTGTTTAATTTGAGTTATTATGGTTTGTATTGTAGATGTAGATGTAGATGTGAATGACGAGGGTATAGATTTTGGTGTTCAACCACAAAGTTTGTCTTGTTGGAAAAAAGTGAGTGAGTTAAAAAGAAGAAAAAAAAAATTATGTTTTTGATTCTCTCTTGTTTTTTTTCATGCAACCCACCAAGTCAACCAAAGCAACCAAGTCATACCATGGCCACTCAAACTGACAAGCAAACTATTGGTAGACATCTTGAACAAGTTCCAAAAGCGTCTAATTTGATTTCGTGGTCCCGTAATGGATTCATAGCATATATCCCTCCAATTATCACGACTACTACCACCACCCCAACAACAACAAATAATAACAAAAGTAATCTATTATTAACTTATATAAAGAATTCCGATGGGAAAAAATGGCAATTGGCATCACCGGAACCCATAAATATCAAATTAGAGAACAACTTTTTACCTCAATTATCTTTGGTTTCTTGGGGGTCGTTAAATACCGATTTAGCTGTTTCTGATATTTATGGGAATTTCTATATATTATTGGCCGGAGTAGGGTTATTAGATCCAAATCATATTCCGTCAACCATTACAACGACTTCTACTATCAAAACTGAGGGCAATACCGAAAAAAATAAAGATACAAAACAAATCGGCAATGGAAGTGGGACTAATGGCCATGGAGACTCTCCGATCAACACACCAAGCTTTGAATTGACATCTTATAATCATATGGAAATGATTTATAGAGATATTATTAATCCCGATATCAATTCAGCAGTTAATCCTGGTGCATCAATAGTGGCTTTCAAATGGTTAAATATTGAAAAGCCGCAAATTGTTAATAAAGCGGCAACTCGACTTGCTGAAAATCCCACGACGACTTCATCGAATTCATCTTCGTCGATTTATGGATACGGAATTAATCAATATCAACCATATGGAGTATGTCATCCAATCCCAACAAAGCAAGCGTGTGTGGCATTAAGAAAGAATGGTCAATTTATATTATTTTATCAAGGTGAGCATAAAGTAGAATACCACAAAATATGTTGTAATTTAACTGATAATATTTCAATAATTGAAAAGGCAAGTATTGGGTTCAATAATGATAAACAGATCATTGTTACGGCCTGGGACTCATTAAGCAATGATATCAATGTTTATTCTATTGATATCAATTGGGGGTTCCTTGTTGAATCTGCCAAGAGACAAAAATTAGATCAACATTATCATACTCCAAAGGAAGCACAAAAACCACCTCGATTGACTTTAAAGAAATTGCACCAAATGAAACCAATCCAATGTTTTAAAGAAGAAGATGGTGAATCGCAATCACAACTGGTGGTGCCTGAAATGGGGAAATTAAAAGTTGAAGAACTTTCTTCAATTGATATTATATCGAGTAATCCTGATCCCAAATCGGGTTTAAGTATCTTGATTACATATGGGTCATCTATCATATATCGATATGCATTAGAAAAGTCCGATTCATCTAATACCACTAGTGGTGGTGAAACGTCGAAAAATCCTATATCACAAGCATTTTATAATTTAGGAGTAGAAAAGAAAATCGATTGGAAAGGTGATGATTCATCTGTTAGATTAGTATTTAAAGATAAATTGATGAGAAGGGGACAAATTGAATCGATCATCAATGGGTTTTTAGATTTAAGTTTTTTAATCATTTATAAGGACGGTACTGTTGATGTCGTTGATACAACCTCATGGCAAATTGTCAACAATAGTAAAAACAACAATAGTGTAACCGGGGATGAAATGGAGCTAGACAATAATGATTACCCACCTAAATTAATTTCAAATCTTTTTGATCAAGGATTTCAATTTCCAAAAATTTCCCATAAAAACCGATTAGTGTTGGCAATATCTCCTACTATGTCTTCTATTGTATACACTGAAATCTATGGAGAAACGGTCAATTTGCAATTAAAACCATTGGAAAGAATTGATAATTTTGGCACCAATTCTCATGATTTGTATTATACATCAGTGGCATTTGCCCATCGCTATGCATTTGCATTGTATACCAGTACGTGTTCAGATGATTTATTATTATTAATCCAATCAGAAATCAACCGAATAAAAGATGCAGTAGATGGAGATACCATTACTCGAAATAAATTAGGTAAACAATTATGTGATCTGGTGATTATTGAATGTCACAAGGCAATTAATTTCCATTTGGATACTATTACCAAAGAATCACTTGATAAATTATTATCCAACAATGCATCATTACAAAAATTGTTATCATTACAACTAATTCTTGGTGAATTTCAACAACTGTCACATTTTCCCAATAACTATGTTGTTCCAGATATTGCTTGGATAGTATTGAATCTTCGAAGTGCCAGTTTGGGGATAATGTTTACTTTATCGAGTATTTATCGACAAGTGTCGAAGAAAAAACCTAGTGAAGATACTTTACAAGATTCAATTACACGAGGAGAATGTATTATGTCGATAATTGGTAATTTCAAATGGTTAATTGATTTATTGGTGTATTTGAATCAAGAATTATTACAATTGATTTATGTTAAGAATAATTTTTTGAATAATGGTAATACCACTACTAGTAAACTCACTTTATCAAATTCCATTGTGTTACCATTGATTTTGAATAAAGTTTCGAGACTTTTTTTAATGTATGCAATTTCTGCTATGGGGAGAACTCATGAAATTTTGAAAAAATTACATAAAGATTTAACTGAAGCTAATAAATTATTTGCTCCCATGAAAGAATCCTTAAATCGATATTTTTCCATATCAAATAATTCACCAATAACCGTGAATTTATTTGAAAGTTATTTACGTGAATGTGATGCATTATTGAATAAAGAAGTACCACAAAAGATATTAACAGCAAACAATTCCATTAATGGAAATGTCAATGGTAATTCTGGCACTTCCACCAATAAACCTTATTCGGCATTAAAATTTGAACAAAAATTATTGATTAAAGGAATAGATGTCAATGATGATAATGATAGTAGTACCAAGATCAGCAATACGATTATTGAAGAATTATCAAATATGATACTTGATCGATATTCAATTAGTATTTCTCGAGAAACAAAACTTTCTGAATTGATGTTTTATGATACTGATTGGTTGAATATTGGTATTAATAAAAAAGAGGTCCCATCATACACTATTGATGCATTACGGAAATTGATAATTTCTGATAGCAGTACTAGTACTAGTTTGGCAAAGGGAGAGAAATTACGAGTGTGTACTCGATGTCGAGCAGTTTCACTTGTGGGAGATGTCACAGGCTTATGGACTATGGTGTTTCAGCGTACTTGTATGTGTGGCAATGCATGGGTAAATGTATAATCAATTAATAGTTTGTAAATATATGTTTAATTCCATGTCAAAATTACATTTAAAAATATGATTAAAAGCGAGATTTATTAATTAAAGATATTATGTATATATAGGAATTCTATCAAGTTATAAAAGTGAAAATCAAACAAAAACAAAAAAATTAAGCCACCAAGGTATTTATTTTAAAACAAATCAGCAAATTCAGCCATATGAGGATGAACCAAATCGTTATATTTAACAGTACCAGTACTATTATTACCGCCATTACCACTACTGCTACTACTACCATTGGTTGTAAAACCATGACTTGCAGCTGTAGAATTACTACTGGTGGTATTTTGTATACCACAGGTTAAATAATTCATCATTATTCTATCAAATGAAGCATCATCATTAGCAATCAAACAATGATTATAATCAATAATCAAAGGATAGCTCTTATTATTATTAATCAAATTGTTGTATTCAAAGATTGAATCATGTAAAGTAAAATCTTTAATCAATTTTTTTTTATCCATATGATATTTATTATGGAATATTTGCAACAATATTGATTTATTATCGGGATGAATATATAAGCATTCATCAATTATAAATTTATAATCGGATTCCGATAACTGTTCATTAGTTTTCAAATTGAAAGTTATTTTATTATTAGTTGGAGAATCTGTGGTTGAATTGAAATTATTCAATTTAGCAACTAACTGATGTGACACTAACAAGTTTGAATTATGATATACTGTCAATGGTTTTAGTGAACTGGTACTTAAAGAAGTAGTTGATTTAGGGGAAATGATTGAAGAAGAAAAAGATGCAGATGGTTTGAATGATTTGATTATTGATCTCAACATAGTGATTGGGGCAAGTGTTATAAAGAAATTAAAATTGATAATTGGAGGCAGACAAGAAAGAAAGAAGGAATAGTTATATAACTTATTAAAGAATTGATGGAAAGAAATTGAAAAACAAATTGAAGTTCTTTTTTTTTTTGCAATCATGATAAGGTTTATTTATATATTAAGATGCGTCGTGTATGTGCGCTTTTTTTTCTTTATCTATGGAAAATCCTAATCTCTTCCCCTCTCTTGGTTAGTTGGTACAATTTCTCCTCTTTTTTTCTTTGTCTTTACATACTAAGAATCTCCTCCTTTTTCTTTCTGTTTCTCTCTCCCCTCCCCTCCCTTTAAAATATTTTCACTGGCCATTTTGTTTTTGACTTCGGTTAGGTTTTTTTTTTTTGCTTGCTTCCTTCGAGCCAGTGAATCTAGAAGGAACGAGAGGGGAACTAAGAGATGAGATGGGCGGAGAAGTGTGGCCCCCCCCCCTGACATCGCGACAAACTCTTTGACTCATTGCACCCACTGCACACAGCCACATCACTCTTTCATACACCAACTAAATTGAGAACTGTTGAGCAACCAACATTTTGCTACGCCTCCCCTCCTTTATCTCTTTCCTCCCCCCTCTTTTTTGTGTACAGCATTTCTAAAACGGTTACGTTTAAATTTGAATTGATAACAAGATCAGTGCTAAGATAAGTGTGGCAAAAATGGCCGATGTGTCAAAATAAAAATTCAAAAATCGGCAGAACGATGGATGAATGGAAGAGGGGAAATTGCAAACATTTACAAAGAAATTGTTGTGTTGAACTGTTCTCGTATAGAGAAAAATATTGAAACAATTATGAAACTCTATCCCCCGCCCCCCTTACTGGGCTTAAACAAAAAGGGGAGGGGATAATTGATTGGCAGAAGACAAAAATACTAGGGCTAGCCAGCCTGTCCTAAAAATAAAGAAATGGGGGGAAAGAGTATCAGATGTTCTGAATTTCTACGAGATGAGTCAAAAAAAAAAAAGAGTAAGTAAGGAGAGGGGAAATCGCGTTGAAACTTTGCAACCAAAAGGAATAATTAAAAAAATGTTGGAAAACAAATTTTAGTGATTTTTCACGACCTACCTCTATTTTTTTTAGCCATCGTTCCGGTTTTGTTGTTCTTTTCGTTTATTCTGGGTTGTTGTAATAGAAAAAAAAAATTATTACTTCTACCAAACATCAATTATTCCTTGATTATTGTACTTCTTAATTGTTGTGAACAATCGTCACCATAAAACTGAATCAGGTTGAACACCATTCGTTTTCTCCGCTCACAGTGGTTTCACTTTTCAACTCCCTTCCACTTTATCCTATTCCATTCTTGCCTTCGAGGTCTGCTTTTGCATTGTTCCACTACAATTAGTTTGTATACAGGAAATACCCAATTTTTTTTTCTTTGGTCCATTAGATACAAGTGGTGTTTTCAATCACAATAGTTTGTTAAATTCCTTCTTAAACTATGTTGGTTTCAATGAATTCAACTTGTTTATCCTACTTCAACGGGATTGTCAGAGCTAGTGTTATTAGAAAGATGTTTAATTTCTTGGTTATTCGTGATTGAATTAATCTATTCGAGTTTATGGAATTACATTTTTTTTGTAACACTCTTATTAGAGACAATTCGAAAGCAGTTTACAACAACCAATTCAATAACACATTCATTGTTAAACTCTTTTCCGTTGTTAGTCGTGTTTCAAAATATTCAGACCAGATCAAACAAGTCATAACAAGATATTTTGTTTGTAATTATAATTCAATTATAATCAATTGTTGGTAGCGAGAACTTTATGGCGTGAGAACAGTACATTGATGCAAAAAAAACAACCATTCAATCATATATGAATAATGAGTGCCATTTTTCATTGTTTAAGCTATATCCCTCAATTTTTAAGGATAAAATCAGACTCCCGAGATGCCCAATAATAATACAAATCTAACCCAGCCCACTTGTACAAGGTACAATTCACTAATTTGTGTGTGTTGTGTATGTCTATGCAAATATCCAAACTACTGTGTAATAATACGGGTAGAGTATAAACCTCCTAGAGAAGAAAACAACTATAACATTTACTACAACTTTTATACAGCATGGGTGTTGAACTTGAAAATCTGGAAAAACAAATTGGAATGCTCAAGGCATATTAAAGGCAAATTAAATCCAAGCAAAACAGGAACAATGCCAATTTGACACTTGGAAAAATGCATCATTGTTGCTAATTTTAGAAACAATTTCCTTAGGGTCGAGAAAGCGGAAAAGCTCTTCCACTCATAGTGAATATATACCAAAGATATTTATCATTTACATTGTATTAATTCTTGGGTGGTAATACAAGGTACTGGTATCCATTTAGATTTATTCAACATCAAACAATAGTTTCTAAGAGAAAACTACGTTAGCTAATTTTAAAGAATCGTTTAAAAGAATTCCATCAAGTTTTAGTTTAATCGATGTGTTTCTCTACTTCTTTGTTCCAGAAATAACAATTCTAATTGCATGAAATACCTGCGTCAACAAGGTAATTTACATCAAACTTTTGCGTTATTAAAATTGGATTCTTTTATTTCTTTAAATAAATAAAGAATTGCTTTTTATTTTACAACATATTTTCCCCCCACGTACTAGCTACTACTCACTTTTACTTTCTAAACTGTAACAGGTGAATAACATCACATATTTCTGTTGTAATAATAAGATTGAAGAATTATCGTAAGATTTTGAATCCAAAAAAGGGAGAGTAATGGGTCTGGTAGATGTTGTGTTGTAATACTTCAAACTCTATTCTCTCACTATTAAAGCTTTCTCTCAATCAAATTATCTCCCTATCGATATCAAATACTATAAATAAACTCCAAGTTACTTCCAAAATCACTTAGTTGTATTCATTTCTATCCACATTAATAACAAATGTTGTTTTTATTATTCTTATTAATTACTCCCATTTACGCTGGTCTTATTTTCCCTACCAAACCATCAAGCGATCCCTTCTATAATCCTCCTAAAGGTTTTGAAAAGGCTGCTGTTGGTGATATTTTGCAATCCAGGGAAACCCCAAAGTCTATAACTGGTAGATTTGCTCCCCTCAAGATCCAAAACTCATGGCAACTTTTAGTTAGATCCGAAGATTCATTCGGTAATCCAAATGCTATTGTCACTACTGTTATTGAACCAGTCAACGCTGATCCATCCAAGATTGCTTCCTACCAGGTTTTTGAAGATGCAGCTAAAGCTGATTGTGCTCCTTCCTATGCTCTTCAATTTGGTTCTGATTTGACTACTTTCGTTACTCAAGCTGAAATGTACTTGATGGCACCATTGTTAGATCAAGGATATTATGTTGTGTCTCCAGATTATGAAGGTCCTAAGTTGACTTTCACTATTGGTAAACAGTCTGGTCAAGCTGTGTTGAACTCTATTCGTGCAACCTTAAAATCTAGTAAAATCACCAACATTAAAGAAGATGCTAAAGTTGTCATGTGGGGTTATTCTGGTGGTTCGTTAGCCTCTGGATGGGCAGCTGCTTTACAACCAAGCTACGCACCTGAATTGAGTAGCAGCTTGTTGGGTGCTGCCTTAGGTGGATTTGTTACCAACATTACTGCTACCGCACAAGCAGCTGATGGTACTGTATTTGCAGGAATTGTGGCAAATGCCTTGGGTGGTGTTGCTAATGAGTATCCGGAATTCAAATCAATTTTGCAGAGTGATACAGACAAAAAATCAGTGTTTGATGAATTTGATAGTCATTGTTTAGCTGATGGTGTGATCGATTATATCAATACTCTGTTCTTAACTGGTGACAATAAGATTTTCAAAACTGGTTGGGATATTTTGAAAAGCCCAACAATTGCTAAAATCGTTGAAGATAATGGATTAGTTTATCAAAAACAATTAGTACCAAAAATCCCTATATTTGTTTATCATGGTTCAATTGATCAAATTGTCCCTATTGTTAATGTTAAAAAAACTTATCAAAATTGGTGCGAAGGTGGTATTTCATCTTTGGAATTTGCTGAAGATGGTACTAATGGTCATCTTACTGAAACCGTTGTTGGTGCTCCTGCTGCCTTGACTTGGATTATTGATAGATTTAATGGTAAACAAACTGTTTCTGGTTGTCAACATGATAAAAGATTAAGTAACTTTCAATATCCAAATATTTCTTCTTCAATTCTTAAGTATTTCAAAGTTGCTTTGGACACCATGATGCTGAATGGTCTTGGTTCTGATATTCAAAAAGATAAAATTACCCCAGACGACCTTAGAAAGTTTTTATTAGGAGGCTGGTAAGCTGTTGACGCGGTCACTCTTGTTGTTGTTGTATTTCTTTCCTTGATTTCAAATACGCAACAATGTTCAATATTTTTTTCCTTTTTTTCGAGATATGTTTCTACTTGTTTTTGTCTAGTAAATACGTCATTTACATAGTGAGTATTTTTACTAATTAAATAAATTACTTATGGCTTGTTGATATGTTGAATGTAAATTGTAAGTGTCTAGTAAAAAAAGAAATCTACACTTGAACATCTTTGCTATATTTAGGTGTAAAAAAAAAATTGTTGGGAAATATTTTTGTGTTGGGAATTTATCCGAGAAACCTAAAAGAGGGGAAAGGAGAATAAGGATGGTGAATATAGGCAAACTCCAACAGAGAAGAAAGAAGTCAAAATTATTATCTTCTTTTTAGTTGAGCCGGATTTTCTTATCTATGGAACAGCATATTTCCAGTGAACAACAATTTTTCCGTTATCTACCATCAGGTTTTCCACTACAAACTCGGTTAATCCGAAACACCCTAGTTATTTGATTTTACATACATTCAACTATCACATATTACATATTTGATATATTTGCCAGTGTGGGTATTAAAAATATCAAGAAATTAAATGGTTAGCTTTAACAAATTTATAACCCCCAACAATATAATACTCTTTCTGAAGACATTATCAAAACACGTGTAACTGAACTATTTGCAATGTCTTTTTTCTACCTAAAATATATATACTAATTGACCTTCAAAAAATCAATATCGTACATTTCTTTGAGGAAACTGTTGGTTAACCAAACTGTATCTACTTACGACAATGCATGAGTTTGGGCAAACAATGGCACATTTTTGCTCATAATTGGTACCAATTTTTACAAAAAAAAAAAATAACTTGGTAACCATTACAGGAGATACAAGTCATTAATATTCTCTGGACAATCCTACAAGACAGATCCAAGTAAACAGTCTTACGAGTAACATTCATACTGTGTAATACTAGTATTAGTATAAAATTGAATTTTAGTTATCGTGCCCTAACAAGAACATCAGATAATGGCTACTATAGAATTGCAAACAAACTGTGGGATATAGTTCGTGTTAATACTGTTTGTCCTATTAATGACCTTGATTCAAATGCAACATCAATCATAGAATAAGCTATTGGTTGAAAAATAAAAATACAATCGCTCACTGTGCATTATAAAGCTTAAATGTGTTGAAATTGGTATTTATCATGGTTGTGCACGTGATCAACTGTTGTAAAATTATAGCTCTAAATCAAATCTATACAGGTAAGTTTTTATTCGTTTATAAGTGCACAGACCGAAAAATTTGAGTAAATGAAACTTTGAAAGTACTACATTTTGTGAAGTTCCTCTCGACACTGCCCAATAAAATTGTTCTGCCTCTGTTGATAAGGCGGTACAAATTTAGTTGAGCCCATTACTTGGTTGTTTTGATCCTTTACGCAATGGGGAAATAAAAACCACGTGACTATACAGAAATAATTACTCACTAGTATTTCAAATTAGAATTTCTATTAAAAAATTGGACCACTACAATAATTACAACAAGCTAGAACTGGGCAGTGTTGCATAACCCATTTTTTAAATGAACAAACCAATTTCTAACCATATTTCCCCACACAATTAGTGATTAAATTAGTAATCAAATTAGTAATTAATATGGTTTTAATTTTTGTTACTATTCTTACCGCCTTTCCCTTTGTCCATACTTTATGCGGCATTGTTCAAGATGTAAAATTCATTTATCGATTAAAAAGAATGTTGCTACCGGTGGTATTTTATTCATGAATCGTTAGTGTAGTTAAAATGCTTCTTAAAAAAATAGAAAATAATTTAAGTACTATTTTAAAAACATTCACAACAAGAGTACAAAGTAGAAAAAGGGATGGTAGGCATGTTTGTTTGTTTCAAACTTTTGTGATAACTATATTTTTATTTAGTTTATTTGCAATATTGC
>OBUW01000646.1_pt1 | contig 14845 bp, 9 predicted proteins | sample 1475761 | NCBI WGS metagenome assembly OBUW01 (sample SAMEA2579908, study PRJEB22360) | human gut metagenome | biome: human gut; feature: human-associated habitat; material: faeces | place: Denmark | collected 2008/2010
CCGCCCCGCCCTCCCCCCCCCCCCTTTCATGAATTAGTCTTTATACTTGAAACTTACTAATCAAATGAAAGCTAGTTATATATCACCAGTCCTAGTACATAAATAATGTAATAGATAATTTAATATTCTGCCTTTGACAAGCTGAACGATGATCTCTATCATTTAGTGAAGAGTAAACAAAAAAAATTGAACCAAAAGTATGCTAGTTGACAACAACATGTAAGCCGCCCCTTTTACAACATTATGTAAACTTGACCTATTGCCATTGTTTTTTTTTTTTTTAATTAAACTTTCCATTTCCTTTCCCATATAATCTGTAAAGTTCGTCGTTCGTTCGTCAAATTTGGTTTCCCAATTTTCCAAACGAAAAAGCCCCTTGTGTGAAGGGGGAAAAAAAAAATGCATATAAACACGCTACTTTGCATGATTTTTCAACTTCCTTCTTTACCCTTTCCTTCACCCTTCTTTCTTGAGGTTAATTCAATTTTTCAAGATTAGTAGAAGATTATTCAAATCAATTCAAACAGATATGCCATATTACGCTGTTGCTAAAGGATCAAAAACTGGTGTATACAGTAATTGGGGTGATTGTAAAGAACAAGTCCACGGTTATAGTGGCGCATCTTATAAGAAATTCAGTACTGCTGCTGAAGCCAATGCATTCGTGCAAAGTGGGGGCAAATCAGGATCAAGTTCATCTTATAGTTCCGGAGGTAGATCATCAGGTGGAATTTCTGGTTCTAGTCGCTCATCAGGTGGTTATTCCGGTGGTTATTCCGGTGGTTATTCCGGTGGTTATTCCGGTGGTTATTCCGGTGGCTATTCCGGTGGCTACTCTGGTGGCTACTCTGGTGGTAGCTCAAAGCGTTCTTCTTCCTCTTCAACATCTTCTTCTTCTACTACTACTAATCGTGTTTATGTTGATGGTGCTTCAAGAGGAAATGGACAAACCAGCAAGGCTCCATCAGGATATGGTGTTTATTATGGTCCTAATGATTCAAGAAATGCTGCTGTTCCCTTGGATAGAGTAGATAAAAACACTTCATATAAACCTACAAATCAACGTGCTGAATTACATGGTGTGAAACATGCATTGAAAAATATCCACAATGATTTACAACTGGGTAAAGCTACGGGGAAAACCGAAATTCATAGTGATTCGAAATATGCTATTCAAAGTGTTAATGAATGGTCCAGTAATTGGGCAAAGAATGGTTGGAAGAATTCCAAAGGGGAAACTGTTGCTAATAAAGATTTGATTCAGGAAACTGTTGCATTAAAAAATAGTATTAACAAAACTTATCAAGATAAAAATTGGGGAAATTTGGAATTTGTTCATGTTAAAGGTCATGCTGGTGATCCTGGTAATGAAGCTGCTGATAGATTGGCAAATCAAGGAGCTGATCAATATGGCAAGAAGTAGGCATTTTCTAGTAATTAAGTGTTTCTATATGCATATATGTACTGAAACTGAAATTGATAAAATATTTATTTACTATTCAACAACAGACATCATCATATTCGTGTATTTGTTTTACCTATGCTATTTAAAGAGACCAAAAAAAAACTCCTCATTATTTCAATAGTTATACATGCTTCTTTTCCTGTGATTTTTTAACTTTTATCAATTTGGCAATAGTTTGTAATACTCTGCGTTGTTTAAAATGGACTTGAACACCAAATTCAACAAGCCACAAGGGCAAGAAACGACTAACCCAATGCAAGAAATAAGATCTGGCTCCATGATATAAATTAAATCCCGGATCACGCCAAGAGACAATATCTCTGACAACTTCTTTAGCATATTGTTCCGGTGATATATTTAAATCACGACTCATCATTGCTGAACTTCTGATTGATTCATAAACACCATCAACATCATAGAATGAATCACCTAATGATGTTTTGATATTACCATCACAGATAGCAGTATCGACCCCACCGGTTATTACACTGTGAACCCTTACACCAAATGGTGCCATTTCCCCATGCAACGTCAAGGCATAGGCATCAATGGCAGCTTTGGTGGCATTATATGCACTAACCCAACTTAAGGGAACTCTAGCTGCAACAGAACTTGTGAAAAGAATAGTTCCTTTAGCATTGATAATCAAAGGAGCAAAATATTTTGTCATATTAATTTGACCAATTACATTGACTTGGAAAACTTTATTCAATTGTGTTTCATCAATTTCAATTGCTGGACCTGAAATAGATATACCAGCATTATTATATAATACATCTAATCTTCCTCCGGTTATTTCTTCGACTTTTTTCAAAACAGTCTTGATATTATCAATATCTGTGACGTCTAATGGGAGAGATATAACACCATATTCTTGTTCCAAAGGTTTTTGACCAAATAAAACCAGTTGTGGGGAACATCCAATGACTTTATAACCTTTTTTCGATAATTCAATGGCAAGATTATATCCAATACCGGAAGAAGCACCAGTGACTAAAGCGTATTTAGGAGACATTAAGAATTGAATTGAATTGAATTGAATTGAATTGAGTTGAATTTGGTTAAAGATGAAAAGTAATAAAAAAAAGAAGAGTAAAAAAGAAGACGGGCTAATATATATATTTCACCATTGGTTATGTATCGTCGTCAATAAAAAGTTGTTCTAATTTGAGCATATTTGATAATATATTATTGGGGTGAGTGAGTGAGTGAGTAGATGGGGGGGAGGGAGGGTGTTGTGGTGGTACAAAGATTATTTCTTTTATTTTCCCCCTCCATGTGAGAAGTTTAAATTTTTGTTGGTTATTTCTGTTGATTATGTAATCAACATAGAGACAGAGAAGATATTTTTTTTTGGGGCTTTTTCTCTTTCTATTCATGTGATGTTAAATGGCAACCAGACTAAATAGAAGAATTTAAAAAGGGCTATATAGGTAGCAATGTTGCTTGGAATGGTAGAAGTTTGTCAATCTTAGATGCGTTTACTTAGCAATTTAGAAGAGTAAATATTGTTATGAAATATAAACCGTTAAAACTACTTTTTTTCGTCAAATTTTAGTATGATTTTCTGTTGCAAAAAAATTAAATTGTAAGCAAAACACTCAATGATAATCTTGCAATGTTATTAACTATACTCATATCATTGGTTGTTGCAATATACATAGATCTTAACCAACCAAATACTACTGAAATCTCATACTATACTACTACCAGCACTAATTTAGTAACTCCTATCGTGCTTACAACTTTATTCAATTATAACCCCAAAACAATCATATCAATCAATGACACAAACAATACTATTGTTCCTTCAGATGAGATTCTTCTTACACCAAATAATAAATTATCAACAATCACTAATCTAAAATATTTGGAGCTCCAATATTTCAATCCAATTTGGCAAACTTCTATTATTCCATTAACTCCATGTATAACTCGCCAGTTTATACTGCCAAACCATAAACATATTGATTCTGCCCCCGTAGGAGTGATTCTTACTCATCGTACAGCTATTTATCTGAGACTTAGTTTGGGAACTGGATTTAGTTTAGGTGAAGGTATATTGGTCAATACAACCACATTAGGACTTAGTTTAGGTAGCAAAATCACATTCAAGTTGACCAAACAACGTATGATAGATACCACGGTAGGATGTTATCTGTATAAAGATGGACTTTCAGCAAGAGTATTTGGTTATATTCCAACTTTACAAGTTACACCAAGAGCTAGAAATATATTGTATAGTAGGAAGAAAAAAAGAGTTGTCATAGATCATGCTTGGCAAGAGTTGAAACCTAAAAAGATAATGACAGATTCAAAAGTGCGGACTTTGTGTGATGTCGGGACTTCGGAAGAACTCCAATGTAATACAAAAACCGGTAAACACATTGATCAATATGGGAACTCTTTAATCTGGAACCATAGATAAGAATAGGAAATTGCAAAATAATATACATTCCATAATAACGACAATATATGTATATATTTCTATTTGTGTGTGTGTGTGGTGATTAAGCATAATTGGTGATGTCAAATTGAGTCACGTGCAGCATTCACTATTGTTATTTTTTCTTGATCAACTTTTCCCATAATCAGAAAAAAACAAGAAAAACAAAATCTCAGTTTCAATCCCACATTTATCAACTTACTCTATTCATATATTCAACAACAGCAATATAAATGTCACGTAAATCAGGAAGAAGAGGATATAATTCGGATACTAGTACTGCAAGCAATCGAGGGAGTGGAAGTAGAGAACCACGAGAAGAAGAAATTGTTGATTTGGAAGAAGAAGAAGAAGAAGAGGAAGAGGACTTGATTGAAGAAGAAGGAGGAGAAGACGAAGAAGATGAGATTACTCGTTGTATTTGTGGACAAGACGAATTAACTAACGATTCCATTAATCCTGAATTATCGACTTTTTTGAAAAGAACATACAAAATAGAAATAGATCAAGGTTTATTTATTCAATGTGAGAAATGTTCAGTTTGGCAACACGGATATTGTGTGGGATTATTTGAAAGTCATGATGTACCCGATGAATATTGGTGTGAATCATGCAAACCAGAATTCCACATCCTTGTCAATAATGATGGATATTCGAAAAGAACATTATATAAGCCAGTCAATGATAAAAGGAAGAAACTTGAACAAATGACTTTCAAAAACAATGAAACAAGCCATAGTACAAGGAGAAGAGGAGGTAAAAATGAACGAAACACCCCACAACAAGACACAAGTTCTAATATCAAGGATAAACGGAAAGAACGAAGACACCATCATCACCACCATAACATTGATGAAGATGACGATGAATACAATGAACAATTGAAAAGAGCATTAAGGGAAAGTGCCCGAGAATCAGGGGTCAAATTAAGTGAATCAGAATCAAATGAAAGGGGCAATGGGAATTCAGTTAAAAGGGAGGACAATAAGAGTGATGGGAATAATAGTAGTGGCAGAGAAGGTTCAAGAGGTAATGGATCAAGGAAAAGAGAGACCAATCGGAGAGAAAATGCCGATAATAGCGATTCAAAACGTCTTAAAGTTGAACAATCTGATCATCCTAGTGGTTCAGAGTTGAATGAGAATTCCGAACAAGAACTTGTATCAGGAAGTGAGGGGTCTAGAAGTAAAAGAAGAGGTGTGGCTGGTGCTGGCGCTGGTGCTGGTGCTGGTAGTACGAAAACCACTAGGAAAAAGAAGAGTACACCACCAAGACTGTCCACAAACAATAATAATAACAACAAAAAGCAAGACGATTCATCTAATGAAACCAATTCATTGGGACCAACTAAAGAAGAATTAATTCAACAACCATCTAAACCACGTTATGTAAATGATAAATCTTCGATTTTTGAATTACGGAAAAGAACAATAGCAATATTAGAATGGCTTGGTCGTTCTCAAGTTGAACTTCAGGAAGAAAAGCAACAAAAATTAGAATTATTTTCATTTATAAGTGATGATGATGAAAAAGAAGGATCATCAAATTCTTCTAAAGAAAATGCTAATGCTGATGCCCTTGCATTAAAAGAAACATTTGATGAGAATTTACTACTAATGGAACAACTTACAGAACGAATCTTAGCATGGCAAGATACATTTGGTAAATATGCTGTTTAGAGAAAAGTTTGTTTGCTATTTTTCTTTTTTTTTTTTAGACATTCACATTCACATTCACATTTCACATTAATACTAAATAATTTATGTAATATTATTTTTCATTGTTAATAACCTATAATAACCTACAAGATATCACGTAGTTGAGTTTGTCTATTTATATGAGAATCTTCACTAGCTCGATGACTATGACCTGGTTCATCACTAAATTTCGTCACCATAGAATACAATTTCTGTAACCACATTTCACTATTCAATATGCCATCACCTCCAATAATCAAATTTATCCGTTTGTTACTCTCTGATAATTCATATATCAACCGACTTTCTTCATAAGTGACACCACCTTTGATATAAATAATGATATCTTGAACTGATTCATCACTTGCATGTACCCCATATTGTTGTTTCACTTTATCTGGAACCAATGTTGCCAATCCCAAAGAACCATCTTGATGTGATTGTGGTTGTGGATTAATTAACCCTGCTAAAATCTCATTCAATCGAGGTGTATATTGTAAATAAATATTATCTGATACTGTATGTGATGGATTGTTTCTATTAAACAAATTATTAAGATCAATTTTTTTATTGGCGAAAATATTTGTTAATCCTTGATTTTGATTTTGATTTTGAAGTTTTTGTTGATCATTTATGGAATTGGAACCAAATAATGTTTTGAACCGTTTAATTAGTTGGATTTGACTCGAGGAAGGTAATGGTTGAGTCAAAGTTGGATCATTCAATTTTTGTAAAAATAATGATACATCATTAGGAGTGTTATACCTATAAGAATAAAGTAAAATCAATTTGATTTTATTTATGGTAGATACTCGTTTGTTACTATTTGTGGTATTGTTCAAAACTAACAATACTCGTTCTTTTAAATTTTGTTGATTATCTAACCCACAAGCAATTGCTTGTTGTAATTCACCAATATCCCATAAATCTTGTATAGTGATTTGTTTATCAATTTCACTGATTAAATTCAAATGAGTTAAAACATTAGTAGAAAATTTTTTAAATTCAGGGAATTTTGTCAATATTTTTTTCAATTCTGATAAATTAGTTGTTTTCAAATTATCAATTGACGATTGTTTAGTTTCTGATTTATATTTTTCCACATATTTTTGAAATTTGTCTGTCAAATCACCATAATTTAAATACATTGATTCCTTATAAAATGGATCATTTTCATCAGAAACAATGATTTGTGAATTTTTGTTACCACTGTTGTTGCTATTGGTACTACTTTCATCTGATGTCATATGTACAATATTTTTCTCAATTGTTAAAAACTCATGAATCATTGATTGATATGTCCAAGGTGTAATCAAGGGGGTTATAGGATCATTTTTACGATCTAACAAAAGCAATAATGGAGGGGAATCGGAATAACGATTTAAATCATCAAATAAATTATTATTGGAATTGGAATTGATTTGATATAAAAGTTCCGAACTCAATCGTTTCAAATCAATAGAATTGGATTCATATCTTATTATGGGATTTTTCTTCAACGCTAAAAGCAAACTAATCAATTTCTCACTTTCCAGTAATACAGGGTTAACATCTTGTTTCAGACTAATAGTATCAACAAGATATAAATTATCATTAACAATTTGATAATCTTGGAAAATTTCTATCACTTTGGTGATAACTTCATATTCATCAGCTTCAGCAATTGACTCTAATTGATTTTTATGAATACAATTATTTAAAAACAACTTATATTGTCCATAATGAGGGTTATGCAATTCTTGACGCAAATCATTAACCGATTCTTGACATGGTTTTATATAAATAATACAATCTAAATGTTTCATCGAAGATAAGTCATGATAGTTTTGTAGTAATTCAATTAATATAATATTATTTGCCAATAATTCAGATTGAGTATAACACATAGATATAATCGGTGTAGTATATTTGTCTAATAACAATACTCTTGGCTTAATTTTGGATGGTGGAGTAGAATTGTTAGACGACACACTTGTCGTGGTTGCTGTTGCTGTTGTATCATTCTGGACAAGGAATAGTTTGTCAAAATATGCCTTTTTAATATTTGATAAATTCAAAGCCATGCTGTGATTAGTTTGAATTAATGAATTAATGAATTGTTGAACTGAACTGAATTAGATTAAATTGTGATAATTAGAATTGCGTGGTTTCTTTATTTTGTATGAGCTTTGTTATTTGGTGTGGGCAAAATCTGAAGAAAGTTGAATGTGGCGGTTATATGCAGTATTTTGATTTAGAGACAGTGAGAGATTCAAATCAACTCATCCAATTCAATGATTAGGAAACTACAACCGTAGTTGAAGGCGTATAGTTATCTAGGGTTATGATTTATTTATAAGCCCACCTAATGCAGATTACTTTCAGTTGTATGTATTAAATGCTACTCAAACCAAAGGTGTTACAAATTTTTCATACCAAAGAATTTAAACAGAATTATTCAAGCCCTTTCATACTACTGAGTGCTAAGAAAATCTAACAATGGACCTTAGACAGAAGTAACACTTTTGTTTCGGTTGTAATTACAACTGTTTGTCTAGACTTGCACATTAAGCCGCCTTACAATATTCCAAATCTACAAGAATTGGCGATGGATACAATACGCGTATTCAAAGTCTCTTGACAAATTTATTTGTTTTAATTAATAATGCCTTTCTCAACACTGGCTTCAACAATTACATCCAATCAATACTCTCATCATCAGTTTTTTAGTATTTAACTTTTTCTTATAAAGTTGAATTCAACGACATTCATTTCAAAGTACTGGATTATTTATTAGACGAAAAAACCAGACAACAGCATCGCCTAATAATAACAAACCCTTTCCCCCCTGTTATATTTTTTTTCTCAAATTTTTCAATTACCAATTTGATCCATTACAATGACCATCGAAACTATTGACATTGATCTTTTCCTTGAAATTGCAAAACTTCACCCTAATGTTATTGCACAAATTTTTGATTATTTACCTAAATGCTTATTGCCACATTTATTATATTTCCCGCCAATTAGAGAGATCGCTGCCTCAGTAATTTTGTCAGACGTGGAAATTACTGAAGATGTTGAAAGGCACATGTGGTTTGATGGTTTCCGCCTGTGTCAGTGCCTCCGATTCAACATCAAACTAGACAATTTGAAACAAGGCATTGCTCAGTGGAATATATACCCGCATACCTTTCATATGGAACACGTGGAGCAATTTGAGAGAGTCTTGGATACTTTCCCTAAACTTATCACGGCAGCCCTGAGTATTAATGGTACCTTTTATGGGAAAGAAGGTTTGGACTCAAAGGCTATGTTGAATTTCTTTTTGGATTCTAATATCATGTTTGATTCCATAGAATTGTTGAAATTTGAAGATACACTCACACTTCCCTCAATTGCCAGAAATGTCGCGTTACATCGTACTGCATTGGATTCCTATACAATTTATGGTATGAAAAAGTTGGACATAAAAATAATCCCTGATGATGATGATGATGATGAAGGGACCCAGATATTTACTTTTCCTGCAAGTTTGGAGGATTTACAAATTAAAACTAGACTTTTAACTGGGGTGATTTTACCTCCAACTTTGCGGAGACTATGTCTTGTCACACACCTGAAACAAATTGAAATTTCATCTGAAGGAATGCCTATTTTAGAGTATTTGCTGCTTGAGTTGCCTTGCATTGACGTCCTTAATAACAACCAAATAATTGCACCAAATTTAAAAACTTTACATTTAAAAAAGTGCCTTAGTATGAGAGGCTATAATGGTTTGAAAAAGTTCCAACATTTAAAACATTTAACAATCGACTCTAGTGTATATCCATTTTATTTATTTGATCAGAATTCTTTACTAGAATTAGAAAGTTTTGAATATATTGGAAATGACTTGCAGAATTCACAATATTTTCTCAAATCATTATTAATTTTCCCTCCAAATTTGAAACATCTATCAATCAAATCTGCTGGTCTCGGGGATCTTGATTCAAGTACTTTAGTACTTACTCCCCCATTAACGCGTTTGGTGCTTTTAAATGTCTCATTTAAAACCGGTTATTGTCATTTGGACAAAAATTTGCAATACATTCACATCATCACATCGGATCTTACATTTCATAGTAGTTTCAGGATACCTCCTCGGGCTGAAGTATTAGATTTAGCTGCTAAAAATATAGTTTTTACCAGCCTGGACTTTATGTATCGTTTACCCAATAGTCTTACACGCTTGCAGTTGCTTGCTAGGTCACAGGGTGAGATGAGTCCTCTTACCCAAAAAATCAAATGGCCGCTGGTATTAGGTACTTTTTCTTTAAAGGGTTTTTCCATTGATTCCAGTACATTAGAATTATTGAACTTGAAAGAATCTAGACTTCGAAAAATCGAAATTTGCAAAGGCAATATTCAAAAATTGGATAATGATTTATTCCCAACTAGTGTTGAGGAACTAATTTTAAATAAGATGGGAATTAAAGAGTTACCTGAATCCTTTGAAAACTTAGAAAACTTGCGCAGGCTATTGTTAAACAGAAATCAATTGGAAAAAGTAAATCGAGTCAAATTGCCTGTATCCTCATTGGAGCATCTAGAATTATGCCTGTGTAACCTTCGTTTAGTGTCACCATTTTTGGTTTCAATGTATGAAGAAAAGAACAAAGACGCTAAATTAAAAATACATGCTCCAGGAAACTGGAATATTAGTGTTATTGATGTGAGAAGAACCTTAAAAGCAATCAAAGGGCTTTCATTACTGCTTAGCAGATATGATGAAACTTTGGAAGAAATATCCAGACGGTCTTCTCGTTTGTTTGCTGCTTTTCTGACACCTGATCCTTATGCTCCAGCATCTGAATATTCTGGACCAGAGGAGGTAATTTCAGAATATGATTCAGATGATCTTTACAATGGAAGTCTGGATAACGAGTACAGTGATGAGGATGATGAATTTTATTATGGTTCTAGCATGGAGGAAGATTCATCAATTGTAACAAGTGACAATGATAAAGACTCTTGAAATATTGGTGTATTATGAATTGTTTAGGCGAAGTAAATATTATCAAACTTTTTTAAATTGACGTGATTATTTGATTTTAAATGATTTTTGATACAACTTGAAATACCAATCTCAACAAACATTGTAGTATTTTGTTCCTTACACCATTTGCCTCAACTATTTTTTTTCCAGGGCTCTTAGCAAGAACTGTAATTGTACCAGAATTAAAACTCATTCATGGAGCTTGCTTGTCCGGATGTTAAGAAATGACTAATTCATTCATGTATCACCACCACCACCACCAGTTGAAATTTCCATAGATCGGCAATTCTTGCAACCCCCTTTTTTTCTTCGCACGGAAATATGACTCAATTAGGAATTAAACGAACTCAATTACATAAATAGAGGAAGGATCCCCCTCCAGTTGCTTCTTTTCATTGAATATTCATTTCATATCTAACCTACAAACCATAAATATGCCAAGATTTAAACAAGTTGATGTATTCACCAATGTCAAATATTTGGGTAATCCAGTTGCCGTTATTTATGATAGTGATAATTTAACCACTCAAGAAATGCAAAAAATTGCTCGATGGACAAATTTATCAGAAACAACATTTATATTGACTCCAAAATCATCAATTGCTGATTATAGTATTAGAATTTTCACTTCTGGTGGGAATGAATTACCATTTGCTGGTCATCCTACTTTAGGTACTGCATTTGCATTATTGGAAGATGGTAAAATAAAACCAAATGACAATGGACAAATAATTCAAGAATGTGGTGCTGGATTAGTGAAAATATCCGTTGAAAAAACACCTAATAATAATAGTAATGAGTTGCCGTTTTTGTTATCTTTTGAATTACCATATTTCAAATTTCATGAAATTGATGACAAAGTAATTGAGGAATTACAACATTCATGGAATGGAACCAATATTATTGGTAAACCGGTACTTATTGATGCTGGTCCAAAATGGGCAGTTTTCCAACTTGGCTCCGGTAAAGAAGTATTAGACTTGAATGTTGATTTAGCACAAATTGAGCGATTAAGTTTAGAAAATGGTTGGACAGGAATTGGTGTCTTTGGAAAACATAATGAAAATGGTGATTCGGTCGAATTGAGAAATATTGCTCCTGCTGTTGGAGTCGCTGAAGATCCTGCTTGCGGAAGTGGATCAGGTGCTATTGGAGCATATTTGGCAAATCACGTTTTCAATGAAAAGGAAAAATTTACAATTGATATTTCTCAAGGTAAACCAATTGAAAGAGATGCTAAGATTCAAGTTAAAGTTAATCGTCTTAGCACCAAAAATGGTGATTTATCTATTCATGTTGGTGGTCATGCCATCACTTGTTTCGAAGGTACTTATTCTATTTAAAACTTGATATAATTCTTGAGTTATATCTAATTTATCTAATTCACTTGTCCCTGGAGTAGTTTGATCTAATTGATGTAATTTATTTAATAAATCACGTTCTAAATCAGTTTGTTTAGATAAATCATTTAATAAATCATCTTCAGCATTAAGATAATTAAATTCTTCTAAATCATCGGTTTTAACCCCAAACTCATCACTCGTAGTATTACCAAATATTTTATTATTTATATCTTCCCAATTACCATCAATATCATTGTTGTTTGGGTCTTGTTGTTGTAAGTTTGCTTTTGCTTCAAGATATTCTTTAAACAATTTACGTTTTGTAACAATTTTTTGCACTCGACTATTCAATTGATTCATAAATAATTGTTTATCTAAATTATTATTATCACCATCACCACCACCACCAGAATTGGGGGTATGGATATTTATTTTGACAATTTCTGGATTAATAAATTTAATTCTCATCATGGTTAAATATTTTTCAATCCATTTTATTAAATTCAAAAATAAATGTTGATCATCTTTAATATATATTTTATGAATAAATTCCCAAATAACATTTTCATGACGATCTAATAAATTTTTCAATTTATTATAAATTTCAAATGAATTTAAATAATAAATTTCTTCATTATTAATTTTCGTTACGGTTTCAATTAAATCATCAATAAATTTTTGTAAACCTCTAAAAGCTAAATGAACATCACTTTTAGTGAAAATTGTCATTAATGGTTGATAAAATATAATTAAGAATTTTTTAATTAATTCCGATAATTCTGGTTCTTGCCATAATTGTTTAAATAAATCTTTATCACGTTTCCGGATTTGAATTTGCCAATATTGTTTTAAATTCAAATACAACTCTGATTCTTCAAGTTTTTCTGCATTAGTTATGTTTCGATAATGATGATAAGATGATTCAATTTCATTAAATTTGTTGTTGTTGTCATCATCATCTACTTGTGGTGTCAATTTTAGTGTTAGTAATATAGTCAATAATAAATCCTGATTATTTAATGTTTGTTCATCTCTAATCGAATTAATTTGTTTATAATCTAATTGAACATAATTTTTAATTCTTTGTAAATAAACTTCATAACCAATCAAATTGGATTCTAATATCGACAATTCTTTATCAAACCCGTTTAAATCTTCATTTAAAAGCATAATGAAAATCATTGATAACAAATTACGAGCACCATTTTTTTTAGAATGATCATTTAATTCCAGCAGATTCCAAGGAAATGAAGGGATGTTAACTAATAATAAATCAACAATTCGAGAAATGATTTTCATGGGGTTAGTATATTTCAAAATCCCATAAACTATATTATGAGGGAAAATACGATGAAATTTTTTCACTTTATTAAACCATTCACTTGAATTATCTTGACTTATAAATGTTTGATATATTGTCGCAGCAATTTCAACTTTACACCATTCATTAAATGTTTTTAATAATGGTGACATTTGTTTAATATCAGGGGTCGAACCTAATTCATAAAATATTTGGGTAATGGTTCCTGGATTCATAATCAATTGACTTTTAAAAGATTCAAAATCTTTAGTTAACAGTAACATGATTTTAGTAGTTTGTTGTTGAAATTCTATTTGAGTTTGTTTCATAAGTTCTTCATGTTCTTGTCTTTGATTATAATCTATAATATCATCTCTAGTGAGAGTGGTTTTATTTGTTGTTAAAAATTCCGACAAGATCGTACAATGGGCAACTTCAGGGATTTTCATTAACGATTTCAAATATCCTCGTAATGATAATCTCATTTTCTCTCGAATCAATATTTTATCATTCGAGCAACTAGCGGTGTCTTCTTCCTCTTCATAGGCCAAAGATTCTTTATCATTATTGATTTCCCAACCATTATCATGTTTATCTTTATGTGAAGGTAAATGTATTTCTGTAAAGAGACCAGGAAATTTTTTCTTCAATTTATTATGTAAAGTTTTAAAATTTTGATATGATTTAGCAATATAATAAGTATCCTGGTTGTCATTTTGTAATTCAATTATAAATAAATGATAAACTTTAATACGATTATAAAATGGGATCCAAGATGAAATGTTCGTTGGATTTTCATAAATCACTCTCACAGCAACTATATTCAAACCATTACTACCACTCTTACTATTATTTGATGTTATTATCTCCTTTTTATTATGAAATTTATCTAGTTTACCAGTATCTGATGGTTTATAATGAGTTTCCGTCAAATAATTAATTTCTTGATCCGTTATAATCACGGCATTATAAAACAATAATAATCCTGATAAAAGTTTTTTATTAACTTGACGTCTTTTGGTGATTTTTTCTTCACGTTCTTCCAGATGACTTATTGGTTTAGTATTAAAACTTTCAATAAATGGTTGTAAAGTATTTTGCCAAAAATCTTGTTGATTTTTAGAGGAATTATTGGTAATAAATGGGAATGTAGTTAAAAATTGTTTGAAAAAAAATGATAATAATGGTAATTTAGAGCTTAGTTCATCGTTTTGGTTGTTCTTGTTGGAAGAAGATTTAAATGGATATCCAAGTAATTGACAACAATTTGGTTCATTAAAATTGTGTAATTCTTTTGATAATTGTTCTTCCAATAAATATTTCTTAAGAAAATGTTCTTGAGTTGGAGTCAATTGTTTTAATAATGTGTCAATGTCATCATTTGATTGTGTGTTAATTTCCATGTTAAGGTGTTCTGTTAAATGGTGTTGGTGATGTTGGTGGTAATGGTTGTAAGATTGATTGATTATTGCTGCTACTTTGCCTTTATTTTTTTTTTTGCCTGCTTTTGTTAATCAAATCTTTGACGATCCTGCATATTTCGTCATAATTCACACATTCTTAAAATTATGCACACA
>OBUW01000648.1_pt1 | contig 14823 bp, 9 predicted proteins | sample 1475761 | NCBI WGS metagenome assembly OBUW01 (sample SAMEA2579908, study PRJEB22360) | human gut metagenome | biome: human gut; feature: human-associated habitat; material: faeces | place: Denmark | collected 2008/2010
AAACATTTTTATAACTGAAATTTATGTCGTCCTCATTATCATCATTATCATCATCGTGGTGGTGGTGGTGGTGGTGGTTTTTATAATAATAATAATCAGTGGAATTATCATTAGGAATAATTTTTGAATCATCTAAACTACTAGGATATGGAGTATTAATACTTTCATCAGGGATACCAAATGGTCGATCCAAATAAAAACAAATTTGTCGATCAATTGAATAACAACACCAAAATATTCGACGTCGTTTATCTCTAGTAAAATTATCAATATTAAAATTTTGTTTCGATTTAGTTTTCAATTCATTTTGTAAATCTAAATCAACACATATTCTTAATGCTTCTCCCATAATATACCATACTCCAGGATTTGTTGGTCTCATAATTGAATAACCAGCATATAATAATATTCCTTGTAAATGTTCCAATGGATCAATTGAATTATCAACATCTTGAGAAAATCTCATTGCTGCTAATCTAAATGATTCAGAAATATGGATGGGATAACGTAAATGATTAGCCAGAGTCGCCACCGCAAATACTAAATTAAGAAAATATAATGGTTTCCGATACCTAAAGGGTGGGATTATATTATTAGCAATGGTTTGAATATCATTTTGGGTATTTTCGGTTAAAAGTTGTTGAATCTTTGATTTATAAACATCAAACCAACAAGGAGTTTTATCTCCATCACTGCTACTACTATTAAAAAATGATTTATTAATTTTAGTATTGTTGGAGGCAAGTGATATTGATTCATCAAATTCTCCATATATAGGGATAAAATAATCTCGTAAAAACTCTTCACGATGGAATAATGGTAATTGAGAATTACATTGATGGAAAAACACTCGTAGAAATTGCATGGCCGTTGATTTAGGGGGTAAGACTGCTCGAGAAATATCATTATTAATGTCAATCCCATTTTCATTTGTGGTAGTTGAATTATGTCCTAGATTAACATTACCATTACCAGGTTTAATATTTGGATCAGATAATCTATTCTGTACTCTAACTGCCGTAGACATGATTTTCGAAAATGCAATTGAATCAAGTTTAGTATTAATCAAAGGACTTTCTTTTTTAATTAATGGTTCATTAATTGATATTTCATTACTCTTTTTTTTAATAGTACTGCTGCCAGGTGGTATACTACTAACACCTTCATCAACAAAACCTGATCTATCTTGTAATCGTAGTTTTTCTTCTAAAAATTTCACTCGTTCTTCTAAATGAACAATATAAGATCTTGGGATTTCTCTACCAGTAACCAGATCAACTCCAATACATTCAACTCCATTAACTTCACATTTCCCACATTGAGGGAATTTTTGATCACATTTGATTTTCTTAGTTCGACATCGTTTACATGCTGATATCGCTCGTGTTAATTTGGATGAAGATGATGATGATGGACGAGTAGTTGTTGGTTTATGTTTCTTTTGTGGTGGTTGTGATGGTGATTCAGACATGTATGCGTATATGCAAAAGAGGAATGATTTTCTGAAGTAATGATAAGAAAAGTGGAGAGAGTATTAATTAATTAATTGGTTAATTTGTTTATCAATTGAAATTAAATTTTTTTGGTTGTAGTGGAGAGAAAGAGAGAAAGAGAAGAAAGAGAAAGAGAGAAGGATCTCCATCATTATTAATAAAACAATTAGCTTATTGGAAGGAAGGAAGGAAGGAAGGAAGGAACAAGAAAAGAATGATAACACAAAAAATTGAGTACTAAAGCAAATTTTTAGTTTCGTTTTTGGGTTATGATACGTTCTATTCAAATGAAAGTTAAATTGGAAATGAAAATCATCAAAGAAGTAGGGATAAATCATTAAATGACCTTTTTTCAAGAGTTATGATAGTAGTATTAGCTTATGAATGTAAAAACTATAACAGTTGAATCTATGATTTACCCACTAAAGCTACCAATCGAGAATAATTCAAGCAATGACTACCAAGGTCAGTCAAGTGACATACAGAGATGATCAGATTGATATTGATTAATATATTTTTTTGTAAATGGGGAGTCTTTTTCTTGTTTTATTTTGATAGTTTTGCCGAAGAATTAATACCAATTCTTGGCGATACAAAATATCTACCAAATTATTCCTCCTAAAGTTTATTGATTTCTAAATTGTGATTCTGGAATTCATTGGAGAACATTAAAGCCCAGTCTCATATAATATTAGACTACGTCATTAGTGTCAAGGATAAAGCTGCAAAAATGCAATTTATTTGTTTGTGGAAACGTTTAAGGGATGCAAAATATGGATGCATCGGAATAAATCAAAAACTAATGGCTCGGCTCAGAATCTTGGCGAGTGAAACATGGTTAGGGGAGTAAAAAGTGAGATTTTGAAAAACACATTCGATTTGAAACTCTTTGGTATCTTATTATTGGTAAATGATTTAGCTAGTTTTGCAATTTGTAATCGATTCCACAAATGGGAATGGGAATTTAACTTTACATGTCTCATTGCTCTAGAAGTAGATATTGTTTCTAGAAGCTCCATTAGTTTTTTAATACCTCTGTAAACTGATGGGGATACATTAATATCTTAAAACTTCTCCAGTACGGCATGGCTTAGTACATCTTTTCTTGGAATATCTTGTATTCGGATAATCTGGCATAATTATCTCGCTGTCACCGTTATAATTCATAGTGCTATGGAAACTTCTTTTCAAGCCACACTCAATGGTCATGGATCAAGGAAAATAAGGGAGATACAAAATTAAGCTGCAAAAAGATTATTTCATGACTAATACCATAACTTATATCTCTCCCATCATATATAAACCAAGCAAATTCATCTGTTTCCATAAAGCTAGTCAATAAACCATACCAATATTGATACCCACAAAAAACTATGCTTAAACGAAAACTTTTATATGCTTTAGGATTATTGGTGAACTTTTCATTATCATTGACAATTCATTCTACTTCTTCAAGCTCAATTGCTTCTCCGTCTGTTGCTCATCCACTAGATGATAACACCTATTTTTATCCTCGTCCAACCCCAATTTTCAATTGTGAATTAACTTTTTCAACTGATGAATATACTACTACTGTGACTTTTTGGGATGGTTGTCCAACTGGATCGGTTGCACCACCACCAAATTTCCCACCTACGGTTCCATATGGTTGTACTTATTTTGCCTCCAAAACTTATTGTCCTTACAATTGTGACACATCTACAGTTCATTATTATGATTACATTTATCCAGTGACTAGTTGTCCAGAACAACTGTGTATTTTTGACAAGTCTGGTGGAAGACCATCTTTTAAATGTGAACCTACAACCCTGAGTGAACCATGGAGTTCGTATATTTTATCTGATGTATCATCTGAGGTATCATCTGAGGTATCAGTAACCTCCATTGTTGATAGTGTATCCCAGGATAATAGTACTTGGCACGATAATAATTCTAATCAAAATGCTGAAGTAACTGAATCAAATAATGATGACACAACAGAGCATCACCCAGAACCAACTCATCCAATGACTACACAAATGCCAGTTACTTGTGAAGTTACTCAAACACATTCCCATGGCCATTCATGGAACGATGTTTCATGTAATTATTTGCCAATTGAATGTACCAAAACAACAACATTCAATGTCCATAACCAAACTTTAACATACATTTGGTGTCCTTCAACAACAATTGAATTATTCCCATCTGGAGAAACTACAACTACATTCTGTCCTTATGATACTTGTTATGACTACCTACACCACACTGAAAATAATAGAAATACTAGAGTTGACCAAGGTGGGCTTGAGGGTAATACGGGTACTGGTACCACTGTCGCTTCTGCTGCTCCTGCTTCTACTACAAATGCTGGTACCGCCATCATTACGAAAGTTGCTACCTTTATTGATACCAATTGTGATGAAACTAAAACTTTGAATGATAAAGCTGAGGGAGGACATGGTCATGCCGGCAGTACTGCTAATGGTGATCAGAAAACGATAGCCACGGAAAACATTCCAATTTATAAAACTATAGATGGTACTAATACTGATTGTATTATAATCACCACCTGTCCTACTCCGGTCACATTGACAGTGACTCAAGAAATTACGAAAACAGAAACAGTGACTGCTTACAATACAATTACTGTTAATGATGATGGAGATATTTGTATTGTTACCACAACTACAAATGAGGCAAAAACAACTGAACCTTCGTATGAAAATCAAGTTACAATTACAACACATGCTGTTGAAGATGAATTCAATCAAGAGTATTCTTCTAAACCAAATCAACCTAATACTACGAGTGAGCACGGTACTGAAAAGGCCACTACCACGGAAACACCTGAATCTTCGAATCAAAAGTCTGATGACAAATCAGAAACTTCAAATGATGAGCCTGTTGATGAATCTGTCGACAAACCAGGTGATGAAGTCACTGACAAGCCAAAGGACAAACCAATTTATAAACCAACTGGTAAACCAGATAAGGAGTCAGTCGACAAACCAACTGATAAACCTACTCATTCATTTGAGCCTATAACTTCCACAATTGGAAATTATTCAATTGATTATAGTAGTACAATGTGGAGAAACTCGTCAACTTTAGCAACTACAGTAGTAAAGTAAGGTTCTGTTAAACTTCTGTCAATTGAAGAATTTATCTAGTTATATAGTTTGATATTCACTATAAGTATTATAAAAATCAAAATAAATACCTTTCGATCTGTTAATGGCAGTAATGGAAATAGCACATCAACACCAATTTCAAGAAGTTTGATAAGAAATGGAATCACCAAAAATATTTCTTCTCACATAAAAAGAAAGAAAGAACGAAAAAAAAAAATTACACATACAATCCCAAAAGTCATCTCAAAATATGCAAACCATTACAATATAAAACCATGAAAGTACTAACGGAAAGAGATTCATTTTTATCAAACTATGAAGTATTACAACATTTACAAAATATTAAAAAGAAATACAATTGGTCGTTTAACCCAAATGATGAAAAATTCATGAAGAATAAAAAAAATAAACATCATTTCACAGGATGTGGAATCAATTTAGAAATCATAACTAGAGATGTATTATCATGTTTAGAAAATAATGAAAGTAGTTTAATACAATCAACTAAAAGTTTTAAACAATTGATGGAATTTTTAAATCAATTTGAATTAATGAAAGTTGAAAAATTACAAATTGTTAATAGTTTACCAAGATCATTAGTGGTGTTATATGCTTTAGTTGAAGAATGTGAAGATCGATTTGGTGAAGAAACTTCAGAAAGTATAATAGAGAAAATAAATGAATTATTCCCCATACAAGAAGAAGAAGAAGAAGAAGAAGCAGGAGAAGGAGAAGGAGAAGAAGATGCAGAAATTAACGAATAGAATCTATAGTTTTCATAGAATGTATGTATGTATTTCAAAATATTCGTTACACATGGTTTGGGAGGTACCTATATAAAATCATTCATTATTCCATTAGACAATTTCAAGTCTTTATTTAATTCTTCTTCAGATTTTGTATTGCCATTATTGGTATCAGTTGGTGCCATTAAAGCGGCAGGAAATGGAATCTCTCCAATGATTGGTAAAGATGGAGGATTTAAACTGTATTTTGTAATTTGATCTCTAAATCCTCCAACCATATCAGCAACTTCTCCTAATAATCCTGTCACTCCCACAGCAAACACCGAATCACCATTATGTTCAGAATTAATCCATTCATGTGGATATTCTTCGGGTCGTTGTTCTTCACTGACATTATCATCAATCTCTTTATTCTGCCTACTAATCAAATCTCTTGATATGATTCTTGTCAACCCATTTTCTTCATCTAATGAATCGGTACTCACCAGATCCACAATGGCACTGTCAATCATCTTGGAATCAACAGTTCTGTTTGGGCCAAAATGATTCTCCACTAAATGTTGAATAACTGGCCATCCATAAGCATTAGCAAATCTCCTACGCACTATTATATTATTGTGAGCATCCGGCTTAATCTTGACAACCACTTTTCTCCACCCCATATTTTTATGATATTCTCGAGCAATTTCCTCTTCGAGCCATTCAAAGGAATCCAATTCAACATCAAGATCCCTTTCTGGTAAATCTTTTTCATAGTAAACTTTATCGTGAATTATGACATTTTCTCTAGTTGAGGGATCCACAATATATTTCATTGAAGGAAGCGGTGGTAAAATCAAAGAAGCGGCAGAATCAAGAAAAGTAGAATTTGGGATAGCCTTCCCATCTGACTTATGGTCCTCCACTACTTTATCATCTTGAGTTTGAAATCGTCTATACTCTTGACTTGTTTGTTTTTGAGGCATTAAATAACTTAGAAAAGTTTGCACTGCCAGGAATTTATTTGCCAGTTCAACTGATTCAGGTATTTTCCCTGTTTCATCACTCTGAGCTAATTCTTCTGAATTAATAATTTCTGCCAACCCTTTATAATCCAAAAACATTAATGAAGAAGTTCGTAAGGGAACAATGCCATCATTAATGGCATTGGCATACACGGTTCTTCTTATAAATTTTTTAAGAACCTCGTGAGTAGGGCCAGCTGGTAACAATAACAATAATGGTTTTGCTCCATTTTCCAAATATTTCAATCCTAATTCCTGACCAGTATTACCAACAAATCCTGCCAGTAGCACCCATTTTACCACTAATGGGTTTTCATTAACGACACCTAATAATGGTGACGCCAATGTTATAAAATTGATGGGTTTAATTACATCAAAAAACCAAGGGAAATTTACTTTTAAATAAGCAATAGCAAATGTCTGCACACATCCACCCAATGAGTGACCAACAAAAGAGATTTTTTTAACTTTACCATTATTGAACAGTTCATTTTCAGTTACTAAATCAATAATAAATTCTGCCACTCTACTACCCAAATATTTGATTCCTCGTTCTGTCTTGCCAATGTTTCCAAAATAACCCTTCACAACAATTTCCTCATTGTCATTTCTTAATTCTGCTATTCGATCAATCTGTTCCTTCAAGTACAACATATCCGAGCTTGCATTCGAATGTAGTCCATGAGTTAATATCACTAAATGTTTTGGCTTGTCAGGGCTCATGACGGGCAAATTCCAAAGGTCTAATGTGTCCCAGTTATATACATGTAATAATTCATTAAAACACCCTATTTTATCTGACAATGGAACTGATTTTTCTGGGAACGATGCTTCATGTAAGATTTGTTTGGATGTCCCAATCATAATTTCAAAATCAATCGATATAGTATTATTAAATATTATTTGTGGTACAACGTCTACTATCCATGAGTAATCTTTTTTCAAAGTATGACATGATAATTGTATGTAAAACGATTGTCCAGCAAGTAATTGAGGTTCAAAAACTGGTTGGTCTGCAGTCACAAAATACTTCACATTTGGGTCATAATCCAGCAGTCGACAATCAACGTATAATATATAGGGTCCAGCTAAATATATTGCTCTTTTCGATACTGGCTCGGTATTTCTAATTTTCACCCATAATGTGGGTGGAATAATTACCTCATCTCCTTCAGCATGTGGTGTGAAATGGATTTTAAATCGCTCAATATCTCCAGCTTTGACTGACTTGACTTGACGATACAAAATCTTGTGTTCAATATTATCCAATTGTTCCTTCGTCATGACTAATGGAATTTTGGAAATTTCAGTTTCCAGTGAACTTTCCAGCATGATTTAGTGTTGTATTTAAGTAGTTGTAAAAAATTTCTTCCTCCAAAAACTAAAATATGCAGTTGACGAAAACGATAATTCCTTCGCTTATATGCAGCTGATTAAGTATTGTGAATAACAATGGTAATTATTAAAAGAAATAGTGTGATTTGGAATTTGAAAGTTGAATGTCTTTGGTTGAAATTAAAGTTGAATGTCAACTCCGTTACAATCAATGGAAGAGCGATTGAGTTAAATTTAGCATGTGAAGTTTTTTTCTTTTTTCTCCATTGCTTCAATCCAACTTTAAACGAGGGACACAACAATAAAGATAGACAAAAGACAATACAGCAAAAGGATTTCAACGCGTACTTTCTAATTCCATTATCTACGATACTACCATGAGTGGCGATCTTCATAACGATCTTCATCAGATAGAATTAACGGCACATGCTTTACTAAGCGGGTCACTAGACAATCTCAATGAGAATTTTGAACTGTTGAATCAATCACAACTCATTTTATTAACAAGATTGAAAATTATAGAAGAGAGATTAAGTAAATTCAAATCCATAATAAATGATAATACCATCAATGAAAAGGAATTGGAAGAACAATTTAACAAAATTAAGCAACTACGGAAACGATTGGATAGATGTTTGAAAATGACTGAAAGTATAGAGATGAGAGTCGACAAGCTAGAGGATCAAGTATAACGGAATCATTGCCTCCTTTTTTCTTCATTTATATGTGTATATTTTTGTTTTGTTTATAAAGGAGCGTGGCTCTTACAGTGGTTATAAGAAATTGATAAATCTATATGGGAACCCAACACCTTTAACACCGAAAATGGATAAGAGCAAACTGAACAGAACAAAGATCAATGAACTGATAGTTGCAACAAGGAACAAATTTGCTGATTGGTTTTTAATTTCCGGTGCACGTTTGACTAAAACAATCACTAAAATACTTAAAAATCCATACAAAAACGACATTATTTGTGTTTCCACTCCAAATTGTGATTGTTGGCCTGGGGCAAAATATTCTGTTCTACCGTCACGATGTTCCATGACATATGGAGTTCCTCTGATTTGGTTAAACATGTATCCAGTAGTAAATAATATAACACTGATAATTGAAGCAGCGCACCAAATAACTCTTGAAGTAATTACTTGAATAACCTGTTTTGAAAAAATTCTTAACAATAACACTACTATAAACGTTCCAATGGCATTAATGGCAATTTTAGTTTTGTTAACAGGAATGTACAAATTGAATCTATGATCAGTCACTTCAATTAACCAATTTTTCAACAATTCTTTATGGTCACCATGGAAAAATTGATATTCCACTTTTTCTCTCAAGTAATTGTTTGGTCCCAAATGTTTTGTAGGTGGGAAATAAAACATTTTCGGAATGTTTTGTAATTGTAATACTGAAAACAATTTTTTAGAATCTTTAAACTCTGATTTGAAAAAGTAGATGTTCTTAGGTTGCTTTTTCCCATCTTTTTCTTCTTGTTCAGTCAATTCAACTTCAGCTACACCATTTGGATGATCTTGAAACCAAGAATTGGCAACAATAGTATATTCAGGAGCCAATTCACGACATAAAACACAATTGAGATTGGGAGCTTCTGAAGTTAATAATGCAATCAAGTGATAATCTCTTTGACCATTCAATATGTTTTCGAAATTTTCATCATTCAATTCTAACACTTTGGTCTTTCTATTTTTAACAAGTTTTAACAATTCATTGTTTGTAAGACCACCAAGTACTAATGACCACAATGTGACCATAAAAAGTATGATTGAGGTTTTCATTGTAGTTGGGCAAGTGTTGATCAAAGTAAGAGGCACAGTCTGAGTTGAGTTTGATTGAAAAAAAATCCTAACAACCAACCTGTCAATAAAAAAAGGGAGCCGTCGACAGAACGCGGGAAAATCAAAAGTGACAAATTGGACACTGGGACACGCCCAAATATACAACTTTTTTGCAATTCTATACACGACCATATACAAAACTTAATTACTATTTTAATATCACTTTATTATTGCAGCCAATCTCAACCACACATCTTCCGTATCCAATTTCAAATCTTTCAATTAGTAAAATATACTCTTCTGACAGTGGTAAAATCTCATGTAAAAACACCCCATATAAGGAATCATTAAATTGTTCATTGATTTGGATTGGTTGTTTAGTTTGGAAGTTGAATAAGGAAGCTCTCATTGCTGGTCGATAACTTGTTTGTAATTCAAAGTCTGACTCTCCATTGAAATAAGCGATCTTTATCTTTACTTTTGAATTATAACCTGTAGTTTCGAATTTTAGTTTGAATCTATTAGTGTTATCCCAATTGAATGATTTTGAGATGTTATACAACCCCAAGAATGGTGGAATTTTTGTGATTGTGATTGGCTCACTGGAATTAAGAACTAGTTGATAAGTCCCTATGCTTCTATCGTATTCTGAAACAACTAATTTATAGTGTCCTGGAGTTAACCTATATGACAGTGATTGGTACGAAGCGTTATAATTTTGATAATTGATCAATTTTGTCTTGTCAAAATTTTGTATTCGTTCTCCCATACTATCACTACTACTATGGAATAAATGGAAATTGATTTGGCCTTGGCCATGCATACCCATAATTAATTCAGTCGTTTGCTTGGCAATGATATCGTATTGTGGGTTATTTATGTAGGTGGACATAGCCCAGTTCCCACCATTGATATCTGAGTTCCATTCTCCATTCACAGTCTCAGTATAGTCATACTTGTATTTCAGTTTGCTGAACATAGCATTAAATGAACTTAGTGTGAATCTGCAAGGTTTATTTGAAGAAATCACAATAGTAAAAACTCCTGGTTTCAATTTAATCAATTGTAAACGATTATTTGTTTCCACAGACAAGTACTTTTTGTATTGCAGAGGGGTAATAATCTTATATTCGGTCTCATAAACATTCATATCCATCCAATGCAGCAGCAGCAGCAGCAGTGTTTCGGGTAAGTGCCGTTCAAGGAGTATCCACGTCTCCTCCATACACTTTATTGTAAATTGTGGTTGGTTGTACGTATTGGGTTTTGCTTGATATAAAAAATGGTGTTGGTAAGGTTTATGGTCTGGTTTCCAATTGACATAGAGATACTTGAAATGATTAAAATTCTTGATTTCCACAACTCTATCCTTAGGGTCGAGCCAAGGATTTTTAACTGTAATTACACCATCTTTTATATTATCTATAACATAATCGTGGCCACTCACCAAATGCAATTGTGAACTTAATTGTTTACTTAATGTTCCAGTTCCAATACCCATGGTGACTTTACCTTGAGTTCTCAAACGCCACAAGTCATCTATGTTGCTTGGTAATTGTCCATTACTCAATTTTATAATTTGTGGCAACCAACCAGACAAAACATAAGCATCATTTGCCATATTTGAGCCTGAGAAATTGTAACCATTCCCCATTATCGTCAAATACGCTTTCTCTATTAGTGCTGGCCAATAAAGTTCTGTATCGCTATATGATTTTATGATCAAATTACGCAGATTCGGCATTATTGGGAATTTGCTATCAACAATTACGTTTCTTAATGCCCCATTAAATCGTAGTGAAACTTTGTACTTTTGGGATGATTTTTGTGGTGTGATTGTGTCAATTATTGGAATATTGGCATCGATTATGGCAAGGAAAGATGAGACAAACGAACAGTTGGGCAAAATATCCTGATACAAGTTTTTCAAGTGAGTGATATCATTGTTCCAATTAAGAATTTCAATATATTCAAATTTGGCTAATTTATTCGGTAGTTTTTCGAATATTTTATTATCATTATCTTGGATTGGGGATGTGGTATCGACAAACAATTCATTGTGGGAAGTGAAATTCTCGTTAAACTGTATAACAGGTGGAAAGAAAGTTTCCTGTGTCAATTTTGAAGAAATCCATTCAAGTTTATCGGAAATTGTTCTTGGTTTATCTAATGACTCGTAATGGTTTAATGTGTATTGTGAAAGAACTTTGATCTCGGGTAATGGAGTTGTTTTGGCTATTGAGTTTAATATCTTTATCGATTCGAGGCATTCCTTTTTAGCTTGTTTAGTGTTATCGATAGACAAGTACAAATAACTTTTCTCAAGATGGTGTAGAAACTGCTCTAGACATGGTGTGGGCATGTTAACTTAATGTGAAGCCACTAAGTTTATTGAAACGACCACGCTAAGGTTTTTTTTTTTCTCAACTAATTTACATTTTCACGTTGGATTCTATTTGCATTGCCAATGACGAAATCAACTGTCCTATCATCTTATAAACTATTTGCCTTTATATTTATATTTCGACTAGCTAACTCCTTTGCAATTGAAACATTTTTCCAAGCGGATGAGTTTTTCCAAGCTTTGGAACCAGCACATCATTTTGTTTATGGATACGGTTACTTGACCTGGGAATGGAAACAACAATTGAGATCAGCTATACATCCTTTGATCTATGTGTTGGGGTATAAATTAGTAGGTGATAACACAACCCTAGTGCGTATATCTCCTAAAGTAATAAATGCATTGATTGCTGCGATTGGAGAGTATAATCTATACAAGTTTATTATTGTCTACGATAGTGAAAAATTGGCTTGGATCACTTTAATGTTATCGTTGTTCAATCCGTTTAATTGGTATGTTATTACAAGGTCATTTTCAAATAATTTGGAAATGGTTTTCACCGTGTTGGCATTACAGTTTTGGCCATGGAACAAGAAAATTAACGGGAGTTGGTATATCAGTCTAGGTTTTGGATTTGTTAGTTGTATTATACGTCCAACAAATATTTTAATTTGGATCCCCTTAGGTATTTGGTTATTAATTAGTATAAGAGTAACTCTTAAGTGGGTTGCATTGTCATTTTTAGAAGTAGTACTAATACTATTGATAAATACTGCACTTGATTATTACTTTTATCAAAAATTGACTTTCCCGTTGTACAATTTTCTTGAGTTTAATGTTTTCAAAAACTTGTCAATTTTCTATGGAACTGCCCCATGGCATTTTTACATTTTCCAAGCCATCCCTTTGATGTTGATGTTATACTTGCCATTAATGATATACGGCTTGAAGAAAAATATACTTTTACTTACTGGGTTATTTTATATTATTGGATTCTCATTAATACAGCATAAGGAGTTCCGATTCATCTATCCTAGTCATCCAATTTTGCTTTATTTTACAGCCAGAGGATATGTCAAATTCAAACCCAAATTTGTGCTAATTGGGATTCTTCTTAATATTTGTATTGGATTATTCTTCACTAATGTTCACGAAAGAGGAGTAATTGATTTGACAAAATATCTAGCTACACAACAAACGCCATCAGTCGGATTTATCACTCCATGTCATTCAACACCTTGGCAAAGCTATTTTCATAACCCTAATTTGGATACCAATTCATGGTTCTTGGCGTGTGAACCTCCATTACATTTGAATAAACCCAGTATGGAAGAAATAAGGCACTATAGAGACCAATCAGATCAGTTTTACGATGCGCCTGAACTGTTTTTGCAAACTCATTTGGGTAAAGACTTGCCGAAAACAGAACAATTGGTTGTATTTGAACCGTTAGAACCATTAATGAATGACTACTTGGGCAGAGAGTATTATGAATGCCAAAGGTTTTACAATAGCTTTTTCCATTGGGACAGTAGAAGAGATGGCGATATTATAGTATATTGTAGAAACTAATAAATGTTAAAGAATTTGCAAATAGGAAAATTACCGGGAATAATTGCAAAATTTTGTGGTTTTCGTAAATATTTTGTCCAAATACTGGACCAATTTTTTTTGCATCTTTATCAACAGCAATTCTGATTATATTTACAGTTAACAACAGTTTTACTTATACGAGGCAGTAGCAGTAGAATTAGACTTGAAAGCTCAACTAAAAAAACACTTTTCATATAAATGAACGATGATATTAAGCGAGAATTCACACTTTTCTAGAGGAATCACAGTTACAATTGTAGAGGAAACAGAACTAGTAAAACTAGCACCCAACACTTCTAAACAAACCAATCAATTCAATGGTATAACAAATCGTCTACCAGAAGTTATGCTAATATGAAACATCAATTGACAACATGGACATCAACTGAAGCTTTAACAAATGAATAAAAAAAAAAGCCCATACAATAGACCATTGGTCATAGTTTCATTTGCCCCCGCCCCACTTTTATTGTTGAGTTGAATAATTGTGAGCATCAGCTGATTTTAAAATTATAAATTTTTTTTTTCGTCCATTGTTAATTCTATTTTAGTTTTTTCTTCTCCATCGTCTCCGAATTATTCCGGAAGCTGGTAGCGGATAAATTTTAGAATCATTGAGCCTCTTTTCAATGCCAGATGTTATCTGCAACTGATGGTTAGTTAGTTAGTATAAGACTTAAATTTTCATAAAGGTCATGTGCACAGACAAGCTCATTGAGTGACGAAAAGTCAAATCTAAACTTCTCTAAACGAATTTCAGACAATAGTCCGAAAAAAAAAAAACAAAACCCATTATTGTCGACATGTCAAAGGATTCAACGGTTGAGATGGAGCCGTCAAATATCCAAAACACTCTTCTTTCAACTAATTTGCCGTAAACTATCTCCATCGTACGATTAAGATAAAAAAAAAACAATTCTTTCTTACAATATTTGATAGAGACCCAATGCAAAGCCAGCGAGAAAGAGGAGTATTGGCATTGTTGGGTAGTAGATGAATGAGTAATCTTCTAGCCAAAACAAAATAAACCACAAGAACAGTAGGCAAAACTGAGTAATTGATAGCGCTTGTAGTCTTTGTATTTAAAAAAACCTAATTGTCCAAAAATTGAAAATCATGAGTTGCAAATTTGTTGAAATCACCAGGTAAATAGATCATTTAGCTATATCGCCTTATCATTCTTCGTACAAGAATTATACACAAATACCACCACCACACCACCCAGAAATTTTACACGTGTTTTCTAAATTATTACTTTCCGTGGCCAATCAAATTGAAATTTTTCTTGTTCGAAACGGCAGTGCCTCAAACATTATAGTAGCAAGTATTACCTAAAGAGTTTCCGTCTCGTGCCCCCCCCCCCCTATCCCCTTTTTGTATTTTTCCAAACTGATGA
>OBUW01000649.1_pt1 | contig 14805 bp, 6 predicted proteins | sample 1475761 | NCBI WGS metagenome assembly OBUW01 (sample SAMEA2579908, study PRJEB22360) | human gut metagenome | biome: human gut; feature: human-associated habitat; material: faeces | place: Denmark | collected 2008/2010
TCTGAGCTTACTTTCTACTGGGATTATAAAAATGTCACTTACAATGCTCCTTTAGGTGATTTTTAATCTAGAGCTCTCTTATTATACCGTTGTCTTTTTTCAATTCTTGTTTTGCGTAGATTTTATACTTTGTTTCTTTAAATAAAAAAGTTCTTACTAACTTATAGTTTTAATTAATTTATTTATACTAACGTTAACTTGGTAACCCTTAGTGAGGCCAGCTAATTGCCATCACTCGTAATTCAATAAAAAAATACACTAAACTTATTCATTACAAAATCATATTAACATAATTACTAACTATTTACATTCTAATGAGGTAGAATCTTATTTCTCTTGCATCATATTAACATCAAACCAACCCAAAAAGTCGTCATCTTGGTTATCATTATTAAACCATCCACTTGTTTGTTGATCAAAAAAGTTGGTGATTTGAGATGCAAATGGAGCAACAGAGTTTTCTTGTTTTACTTCTGGTGACATATTCATTTCATCAATCTTTGGCAAATAAGTTTGTGGTAACGGTGAGTTTGCCAAAATAAAAGGTGGTTGCTGAAGGGGCGGCGTTGAAGAAATCATTGAAAATTGCGGTGGTGGTGATTGTTGAAACTGTCTTTGATGTTGAAGATGTGGTTGCTGTTGATTCGATTGCTGCTGTTGTTGGTATTGTTGCAGTTGCTGCAGGTGCTTTTGTTGTTGTTGTTGTTGTGATGGTTCTTGCTGTTGTTGATCTTGCTGCATTGGATACTGCTGAAGAGTTGGTGCTTGTGATGGTAAAGATTGCGAGGGTAAAGAATCTAAAACTTCTCTTGTTGAACCAGTAGCTTCAAGCATAGGTAAGGGAATACCATTTATTTCAAGTGGTTTGCTGGAATCAAAAGATTTCAGTTTTGCTTGATTCATAGCTTGATCAGTTGGAACTAATGTAGTAATAGTAGTTCCATTAGGTGATGTCGTGGTAATTGTCTTGAAATCATCCTTAGTGATTTGGTTGTAAAATGGCAAGGGTAAGATTTTCTTGTTAGGCTGAGCCTGTCTTTTCCCCTTATCAAGTACTGATCGTCTTCTTGCCTCATGTACACACCAAACCAAATCATAGAATAAAGACGCTGTCAAATGTGACCTCATTCTGGTGATAATACTTGAATCCTCATTTTCCAGATCATTTAAAAATATTTCAGGATAATTATACAACACCATGTTCAAATTTTCTAGAACTTTGGCTGTTCGAGAAATATCGTTTTGCAAATCTTTCCAGGAACTCAACGTGTTTCTAAATAAACGATGCACAGTAACAATCAGCTGTCTAGCACTATCCACATACTTGTCAATCAAATATCTTGATAAATGTAATTTGAACAACATGAAAACACTATATGTCACTGCTTGTCTGATATATATTGGCAATTCAATCAATGAAATGTCATTCACCATTTTAGAAACGATTGTCACAATTCTTGTTGCTGATAAATATGCAAAACTGACATACTTGACTTGATCCTCGATAGGTGTACCTGGTAAAAAGGCAAAGCAGCAGATCATCAATTTAATATACAAATAATATACTTCAATTGGCCCCCCTTCTTCAAATTGAAGTTTAAATCTTAATCTTTCCAATTCTCTATCCAATAAACTAAGTGAACCAGCACGATTCAGAGGCTCCAATAAACCGTCTGGTCTAGTAACGCTAATACCCATAATATTAACTAATTTGCATTGGAAAATAGATAGCGAAATCAAACAACGGAAATTTTTAGGCAACGATTTATCAACACGAGCATTCTCTAATAAATAATCAGTAGTGTTTATTGAAGGTGGCAACCCCAACAATGATGACCAAAACTGTTCACAAAAGAAAACTGCTAACCATGAACGAGTCCTCCACCTTTCTGCATCAGGTCCTAGACTTACTTGATTCCGACTAAATTCTTGAATGAATTCTCCACCACGATGTAGACCTAATTGTAATGACAAGTTCTTTGCCAATCCAACAAATCTATAAGAGCAATCATCCAAAACTTTTTCATTAGGTAACGGCCATATTGAAAGTATGATCAAGGCTTGGATAACATGAGTTGATCTTGGTGTTTTAATCCAACATGTTTCAATTGCTAATTGTTTAATTAAGGATGCCAACGACATATAAAGTTTGGGTTCTGGTTCTGATAAGCTTGCGGTAAGAATCACGGCCCAGAAAAGCAATTGAGATTTATGATACAATTCGGTGGCAGATCGAGATATTATTATTGGCAAAAATGGTAAATGCGTGGTCATAAACTTGTCGTGTAACTCATTGGCCCTGTTTAATGGCAAAGTAACGTCACCCAAAATAAATTCTGAGATTGGTTGTAATTCTTCAATGTTTTCTGGTGTATTTAAAGCGTATGGAGAATTGTCGGAATTTTCGTGAGTCAACGGTGCATTTTGTTGAATACTTGTCACAGAAGGAATTGGCGATGCATTGCTAAATGCAACTTGTGGTGATGAGTTTGCAGACGTATATGACAATGCACGTTGTGGATTTGGAGGATGTTGTTGTTGAGATTGCGATCCAGGCAGTTGTTGCTGTTGCGAAGCGTGGTTCAAATTGTGTTGATTCAAAGCTTGTGTGAGCAAAGATTCGTTTTTAGTCAACATTTCAATCTTGGCCTTCAATTCATCAACATCCAGTTTCAATGATTGGATTTGTGACCCTTTGCGAGGTCTAAATTCGGGGTCAATTTCACATTTCAAACCCATTTTTTTACATCTTTCACATGGGTTTGGATAATTATCTGAAGCATTACATTTGATTTTATGTTGACGACAAAAAGTACATGAAGTCACTGGCCTATGACCTGTTGGTTTGGAAGTTTTCTGTGGAGGTGTTCCGACTGATGTTGGTGTAGCACTGTTGGGTGTTGAAGCTGTAGAATTAGATTTTCTTGATTTCTTTGATTCATTTCCAGGTGTACTGGCCGCTGATTTTCTTTTTGAGTTCACAGGTTTAGTTTGAGCTGGAAGTAATGGCAATGGGGTTTGTGGGTTGGTTGGTGTAGGGGATGGTTTAGGCAAAATTCTCACTTTACCTTTTTCAAACTTCATTTTTCTATAGAAACAAATGTTGAGGTTCTATGGTTCTAGTTAAGGGAGGAGTCGATTGGTTGTCGACACACGTTGATGGCAGCTTTGGTGATAATTTTATATTATTCCTAACGTTCTTGTTATACCTTGGAATGAATAAAAAAAAATTATTGTTATTTTCTGTTGAGAACGTAATTCCCGTGATTTTTCTCTCTTTTTTTTTTTTCTTCTGATTATTCCACAACTGTTAATATGGATTTAAATGAGAGTTAATTGATATCTTCAGTACCTTCTTGATTGAAAAATAAGTTAAAAAGAATATTTATTAATATACTGTCAGGAAGAAAGGAAGAGAAAGTAAGAAAAAATATATAAAAGAAAAGAAACTGAATTTGAAAACTACTTTCTGCATTGTCCGTTGTAAATTTGAATGGGAGAAATTATTAAGCTTTGTTTACTACTAGACCCGAAATTGCCTTTTCACAGAAGGAAAATTTTTTTAATTGTATTTCTTTTTTTCTTTGCGGGATGTGACAAAACCAAAACTTTACTATTGCAGTAATGATGCAAGGTCGTGCAACTAGACTCAAAACTACTGATGAAAAAGATAAAATTTTTTTTGTTCCTTTACTTTCAGCATGAAGATCGTTTAGATAATCCTTATTTTCTTTCTCTTCTACTTTTCCTGTATGCAGGGTTGCCAGTTTCACATTAAACGGCATCATCATCATCATCATCAAATTTGAAAACAATGAACTAGATAAATTGCCGTGTTTAATGGATATTCAACCGAATCAATCTTTTGTTAGCTAGATATATACTTTAATTCCAGATATCCAACACATTGTTATTGTCATTGTTAGTACCTATAAACTGACAAACTGAGATGTAGAAGACGCTTTGAACTGGATATTATTATGACATTCATTTGTCTTGCTTTGATCACAACAAACAAATGATACTGTAAGCACTCATGTTGCTATTAAAGTAGTCTCAAAAACAAGTAAATGAGTCACTAATTTTAGTTTAGTATTGGCTTTTTTCCTTTTTTTTTTTTGCTCTGTCCCAACTTTGCGGGAAGAAAATACTGGAGTCCATCACAGGAGAGCTCTGATCTAAACCACGGGCTACTGAAAATCTCTTTTTTACATTCTCATCTAGGTATTACCTTGTTTCATTTTGGTCTTGGCGTATTTTTTTGGGAGGTCCTACCAAGAATCTGGTGAATTGTTATTATATGCATGATCAAGACCAAATGTTGTTATTGAAACATCATTTTAATAGCTAATTTCAATTTGAAATGTAAAAGAAATTCTTAGTACAGCACTTCTAAATATTTTAGTCACGTGTATCTGTTTTGTGTTTAGATCTTGGTCGTATTTGAAAGTCAATTCGGCTACATATGACGACAGATTTTTTGCAAGATGAAGATTCAGTGAAGTGCCCACCAGCGTTATAATTTCCTGTTCAAAGCCAGTCATTAAAGCTGTACTAGTTTTCATATACTTGCCGCGATAAATTCTACAGACATATATTTGATTTTTGAACAACGATAATTTTTCAAAGTTTTCAACTTTGGGATAGTACAAACAAACATTTAAAACAATAATAATCTAACTTTACTACTCATTATCTTCAACTTTTGGATCACCAATACCGTCTTCGTATATGGCAAAGATACATTCACTTTCAGGCAAACAGGGACTGTCGTAAATCTTACAAATTCTTGTTTCACCTCTTCCCTTTTTAAACGATAATCTAGTTGTTGATGAATGGGCAATAATGTTACCCCCAATTGGTTTCTTAGGATCAGGATTAAACATACCAGACATACCATCAACTTGAGCAACAACTTGGTTAGTAATGACCACGGCAATACCAAATTCATCGGCCAAACGTTGTAAAGTTCTCATAAATTTGGCAACATGGGTTTGTCTGGCACTCAATTCACCTCTACCAGCATAATCTGTACGATACAAGGACATGATACTATCAACAATCAATAAAGAAAATCGAGATTCTGCCATCATTTCAGCAGCAATATTTAATAAATTTAATTGATGTTCAGCATTGTAAGCACGCGCGTAAGCCACGTTATCCAAACAGTCATTGGGATTTAATCCATATCTTTGAGCAATAGAAACCAATCTATTTGGTCGAAATGTACCTTCAGTATCAATGTAAAGACATTTTCCTTCACCACCACCCATATCAATTGGTAACTGACACGTGACGGCTAACGTGTGACACAATTGTGATTTGCCTGTTCTAAATTCACCAAACACTTCTGTGATACTACCTGTTTCTACACCACCTCCTAATAAAGTATCCAATTGTTTTGACCCAGTGGTTAAACAAATTAATTCAGAACGACGCGAATGGAATTCACTGGCAGTGGTGAAACCCAAGGGAACTAATTTTGCAGCTTCAGCTGATATTTTCTCAGCTTTGTTTTCACTAATTCCTTTAACTGTCATAAGGTGCCTTTTAGGAGTGTAGGCAATACTTTCAATAGTATGGAAACCTTCAGCTTTTAATTTTTTGATGTCAGAGGCATTAATCCCATTTCCTTCCAATTGCTCAATCAATAATGGTCCATTCAAAACATCTTCGTCTTCTTCTGCTTCAACTTCAGCATCAGCGTTGATATTTTGAGGATGTGATCCTTCTTCATGAAGATCAACTTGTTCAATTTCTGTTTGAGTCATTGTGTGGGGGCTGTCAGTATTTGTGGTATTATATTACTATTTAAGAAAAAGACGTGTTGTATAAATAAAAAAATTAGGGGACGCGAATGGATTATTGGATTTTCTTTTTCTGTTTGTTCCTTTGTCTCCTCCTCCTCATCATCATCATCGTGATCTGTGGTCGTGTGAGCAAGCTCAATATGTAAACATTAGATATCGTGAGACTGGAGGCAGGTTGCAAAACTGATGAATAACAATTATTCTATATTCTTATCTCATTCTTGCCTTTTCTAAATTCGAGCTTTAGATATTCAACTTGAAGAGTTGATGATGTGATTGAAAGAGCTGTTAACACACAGTTAGGGTGATCTAATATTTTTTGCTAAATTTCATAACAATTTTAAACCAAAAAATGAATTAACAGTTGCCATTTTGGAAGGAAACAAGACAAATCAGTATTCTACCAATTTCTGTTTTCCAAATAAAAGGCATTTAGTGAATTTTGAATAAATAAATTTATCATAACCAATTTTATCTTTGCTTCAAGGTGTTATCGGTACTTTTTTTTACAATGCTGAAACCAAAAGTGTAATTATAAATCAAAATGATAAAGAGCCAAACTATAATTCTAACTTTTCTTACTCAAAACTATCAGTACAATAAGAATTATAATTGACATAATATTGCTTGCTAAACTTTTAACTTAGAATTGTTTCAATCAAGAAGTTTACAGAAGAAAGAGAGCTAAAACCCTCGAGATTCAAAACTTCGTATTTTAATTAACTTTGATGATTGACAGGATTAACTAGTCTAAAATAATCCATGATGAAACAAAACTAAAGCATTTGTGATCAAGATAACAGCTATAAGCAATACAAATAAAGTATCTGTCAATCAAATGTAAAGTATAAATTTAAAACCTTTTAAAATACCAACAAGGAAACCCTCAATCTTTTGTGGTTTTGTTTTCAAGATCAAAATAGAATGGTTTTCAAAGTATCTACCGTTTTAGTAATATCTGGTTTCTTATATTTACATCTGGAAGCTACGTTCAATTTACCAACGATATACCATCACCACCATCATTACCCACAATTCCTATTGAAGTATGGAATTAGTCACATACAAAAAAGTTTATTTGTTTACCATCAAATAAAGTTGTGGAAAAGAGTATAGAAGACATTGATGATGTAGTAGTAGATAACATAAATTTCACTTTGTGTTACAGCCTGTTCTATGAAACAAGTGTCTCAAAGTTTTTTTAGCCTACAAAAAGCAATTATTCGATCTAAAACAAATCCGATTCACAATCCAGTAAATCACGACAGCATTGAGCTGCCATCACCATCACAAAAACAAATTGATTTATAATAATAATTAACTCAAGGTAACAGAATCAACGAAACCTTAAACTTAAATCATAGTATATAATATTTTTCTTATTATTCCTTCGTTTCACATTATTATAATTAAAAACTCAAATCGTAGAAACAAGACTAGCAAAGTATTGTCGCCATTTGTACTTAACAACTTGATTACAAATAATTTTAGAGTTTTTAGGATTGGTTGATACAAAATACAAGGTGGCTTATTCAGAAAAAAGAAAAACAGTCGATAATGTACAAGAACATAGATTTGCAATTTGAAACCACATACGTCACAAAATGGTACATTGGAATTATTGTTGATGGTGATAACGTCATATCTTCAAGCTCATTGCAATAATTAAAGAATTGTCCAAAAACATAACAACAATAACAACACATGGGGGAGCAAATACAAAAATAGATCAATGGTGGTACCAACTATAAAACGGTTGCAAAGTAGTACAAGAAACAATCATGTAAGAGAGTCACCAGCAAAAGACAAACAATGAAATCTGAAAAGAAAGAAAAAAAAAAGAAAAGTGTTTTATCGCTTAATAGTGTTATTATTTTTGTTGTTGATAACCATCACTACTATCGTAATGGTAAAATCAAATTGCATAGAACGTTGGGTTGCTGGTATTTAGGTTGTTAGGACGATGATCAAGTTACCTTCGGCAAATGATGGGACTTTACAAAAATGAAAAAATAATACTAAGAAAATAATGGAGAAAACTTTGAAAAACTGGAATCATTGGAATATTTCACGAAAAATGTGATATATCAAAAAGTTTAATGTTAATTATGGTCGATAGTTATTGTGAGTTTTAGTTAAGTTGTAGATTCGCGGGGTTCGAAAAACAAAAAAAAACAAAAAACAAATTACGTGTGGAGAAAGTTTAGTTCATCGATTTATCTTTGATCTAAACCACACTTGACTATAAATCTCATGATAGAAAACCAAGCGGTGATAAGAACAATAACGATAAATGGTTTCTTTTTTTCAGTCTATTCTGGTCATATGCTAGAAATAACAAAATCTCATATTTTCAAGTAACTGGTTACAGGAATGAAAGAGGAGAAGTGAAATTATCACATTCTTCACTTCATCCTTACAATTAGTGATGACGTTGAAATAAAATGCACACACAAAAATAACAAAAACGGGGAGAAATGATCAATAACAAAAGAAAGGAGTTTATGATGAAATTGATTGTTAGTTAGTTAACAATACTAACAATAATTACTCGGAATTTTAGTTTTGGGTTTGGTTACCATCGCAACAATAACGAACAAATATTAGGAGAATTAATCCACAAAATAATGTTGACAATACCACACCTAGTCCTAGTATTTTTCAGGTGTATATAAGAAATGACCTTGGAAAATACTTACTCTACTTCTTCCAACCCCCCCTCTCCTTCCGAATTATATGTCGAGAGTTGTTGTTAGTAATTTAGTTAAATTGGTGATCTATCATTATCAAATTCTCCATTTTAACAGGCCAAAATACTAACGGACATCAAGAATGTAATATGATTTCCAAATTAAGAATATGCAGAATTGAAAAAATAAAAAACGTATGATAATGTTGTTGGTGATGCTGATGCTGCAGTTAGTTGAAATTATCATACAGTATGTCTGTAATTTCATTTCATGAACATCTTGACATTTGTATTCGAGTTAGGAAGATAAGAATGAGTCAAGTGGTAGTGGTGGTGGTGGATATCCATTCATTTAGTAATGTATGAACTAAATTACCTGATTTAGAGTAATAATAAACAAAGACCTCCAATATAACTTTTGTTACACAAACGTCGAAATGTTTTACAATAAGTTTGTCAGGAGTAAAAATAAAAAAAATTCTACAGGTCCATACCAGGTTTGTGTAACATTGACCACATTCTTTTCATTTTTCTTTAGTTCATGTTGAAATGTTTAATAAACCTCATGAAATTTTATCATTCTCAAAATATGTGTCCAATACTTTCAACTAACAATAAGGAACAAAAGAGAATTTAAATATTTTAACTAGTATTTATGAAATTTAGTAATATCAGTACAGGAACAACAATACTAAACCAATCAAGACACAGAAACCAAAATATAATTAACCGAATTCAGAAAAGAAGCAGAAAAGTGTGTGTTATTCTTAGAAATCATCATAATCATAGTTCATCATCATAATTCAACACCAACTTTTAAACAATTTAAACAATTTGTGTATTATTTTCTTTGTTTTCTTTCCAGTATTACTTTACAACTTTAATTCTGATGAATATAAACTTCTTCTTTTTTTTTCTTCTAATATTGATTATAGTTTAAAAACTTTTCTTTATTATATCTTGTTTTTTGTAGTTGTTTTTAATCAAATCGATTTCTCCTACTTTTTTTTTTAATTCAACTTTTTTTTTCTGTTTTTGGTTTTGTTTCTATTTTACTTTATTAACCGGATTTATTACAAGTATTCAATAACCACTATTAGTATCATATTCCTACTTTAGTAGTTCAAACACAACAAGATTAATAGTCTGGAATTATATTTGTACTCAGTTCAAATTTTCAAATTCGAAGAAACCAAGAAAAGAATAACATATTTGTGTCGTTGTTATTTGACTTATTGCAATTCAAACTAATTCAAACCAAATTTCAGTGATCCTCTTATCCTCATCTACCAACTCAAGGAAAGGAGAAAATACAAATATTGTGAAGTTATTAGAAGGATTGTTTGAACCTTTTATACTTTTTATTGGAAACAAAGTGGTCATAGACTTACAAAAGAAGAATAAATTATCCCATTACAATAATTTGTCTTGTATTCAACAAGAAACGAGAACAAAACTGAAGCATAAAGTGTGTAAACGATTAATCGAAGCCATTACTCCCCATATCGTCTGAGATTTCATTTCATCAGCAAACTTCCCGGGACGTCAGTTATACGAGAAATTCATAAAACAAAAACGGAAAAGTAATTGTTTCGTCAAGTCATTGTTTCTCCTCCTGCTGCAATCTGGTCCTCCTAAATTATAATTACCGCTACTTCTTTCCCAGTTAAGTTGTTGTAAAATTAACTAGCTATCATCGTCATCATTAGTCGTGGTGTTTCCATATTCTTGGTTTTTCTTTTTTAGCTCATATATCGTCAAATAACAAAGGGTTGATTGTGAAAGGTAACAAACAAACAAAATAAAAGAACAAGGAAATTATTGAGAGAATTTTAAGCCATTATACCTTTTGTGTCACATCCCAGAACAAGACGAAAAAATAACAAACGACTTTGAACAAATTTACACGCCCACAGCCCACACACACTCAGCCATTGAAGAAAGAAAGAAAGAAAGAAAGAAAATATAAAACAAAATAAAACAGAAAGAATTAAGAGACAATCAAAAATTAAAAATTTTTTATTTTTTTTTTTTACTTCTTTTTCTTTATTTTCTTTTTATTTAGACAGAAGTAATCAAGTTTTTTTTACCAGTGGAAGTTATTCCTTACAACTTCAAATCATTATCATCATCAATTATCTGACCAACATATATTAGCAGAAGTTATTTTTGTTTTGGTTTGGTAGTAGACAAGTGTTTTTAAAAAGAGAGGGAAACGACATTTATTTTTGGGTTGTCTTTTTCATTGGATTAAATTTTACAACTCACTCACTCACAAATCTATAATTTTTTTTTTTGGGTTTCTTTTCGTCTTAATTTGTTTAAATTGTAAACAAGTTTGACGCGCAAAATTACAAACAAAAATAAAGATAGTCAAGAACAACAAGTTCCACAAACCATTACCCATCACCCACCAACAAACAAAACTTAATTTAGATAGATTGTTTGTTTAGTATAAAACTATGTCGACAATCCCATCGCAAGTTGAAATAAATTTCAACAAAATTCATCAACGTTCAAATTCTTCCTCATCCACATCTTCATATCGTATCCCATCTGGAAACAGTTGTATTCCGAGAACAGTAGAAATGCCATCACTACCACCAACGTCAACTCATCATCAACATCAGCAAATGCCTTCTTCATCTTCACACGCACATATTGCCAAAAAAATACATCGAGAAGTTCGATTTGGTGCATATATACTTGGTTCTACCCTTGGTGAAGGTGAATTTGGTAAAGTTAAACTTGGTTGGAGAAAAGATGGTAAACATCCTAGCCAAGTTGCCATTAAATTAATTAAACGATCGACAATAACAAAAGATTCCGATTCGGAAATCAAAATCCACCGAGAGATAAACTCGCTTAAACTATTAAACCACCCAAATATCGTCAATTTAGTTGAAGTGATGAAAAGTGGTAAATATATTGGTATAGTATTGGAATATGCATCTGGTGGTGAGTTGTTTGATTATATTTTGCAACACAAGTATTTGAAAGAAAACGTTGCCAAAAAATTGTTTGCTCAATTGGTAAGTGGAGTTGATTACATGCATGCCAAGGGATTGATTCATCGAGATTTAAAATTGGAAAATTTATTATTAGATAAGCATAGAAATGTCATTATTAGTGACTTTGGTTTTGTAAATTCATATAATCGCGATAAAAACGATTTGATGAAAACCAGTTGTGGGTCCCCCTGTTATGCTGCACCCGAATTGGTGTTATCACAAACTGCATACGAAGGAAGAAAAGTGGATATCTGGTCATTGGGGGTAATATTATATGCCATGTTGGCAGGTTATTTACCATTTGATGACGATCCAGAAAATGAAGATGGTTCTGATATTATCAAATTATACCATTATATTTGTAAGACTCCATTGACATTCCCAGAATATGTTTCCCCCTTAGCTCGTGATTTGTTGAGAAAAATAATTGTTTCTGACCCAAAAAAGAGAATTAGCATTGATGATATTAGAAATCATCCATGGTTGAGCTCCCATGCCAATTTGTTATCAATTAGACAACCAGAATGGGATAAAGTTCACAGTGAAAAACAACAACCTATTGCCGTTGAACCACCACAGCCAAATAAGAGATACTCAATGATCAATGAACGTACCAATTCATCGTCATTGATGTCACCAGCACCAAGAGTTACTCATACCCAACCACTTTCATCGCATGCAAGATCATATTCTTCTACAAGTATTAGTTTATTGTATTCATCTCCATCAGCCACGCCATCAATGGCTAATGCTGTCACCAATGGTGAAGGAGCAACAACAACAACCAATGGATCGATAAATGAGTCTAATGATACTTTGCAATTATCTGGAACACCATCACCAAAGAAACCAAGCACTGTATCTCCTGTACGTGGTCATCAAAAATCAGCTTCAATATCGAATTCATACTCTTCAGCTAGTATTGCATTGAAAGCAGTCGTTCATGAGGAAAATAGACTTCACAATCATCAACAACTGCAACAGTACATACCGAGATCATCGACAATATCTACAATTGTGGAAAGTCCTACTAAAGCTAACACGGCAACAGAAACAGAGACAAAAGATGGTCACAAAATATTATTGCCACCACCAAGTAAAGATGCACAAAAATTGCCTCATGCCGCAAAGAAGCCAAGACCAACTTCATATCACCCATCTTCAATGTCTTCTGCTTTAATACACAACAACCAAAATCCTACTGATGTTCTTAAGATTCCTAGTCCAATAAACTTCCCAATGACGCAGTTTATTTCCACTTCACCACCTAAATCAAATGGGTCATTAAATGATTCTGGCAACTTTACCAATTGTTCACCAAAGGCAACTTCAAGAAGAAACTCTGTTGTTACTCATGTTCACGTTAATGGCGTGTTGAGTAAAGAGAATTTGATTCATTCTTCTTCTTCCCCTGACAATAAAAGAAATTCAGTGTTGAGTTATTTAGAGGATAAAATTGACACTTTAGAATTAACAGAAAGTCATTCGCCTTCGAAAAATACTTTTGAAGAAATTGTTGATGCAGCTATTGCCACTCCAGAAATCAATCAAGTACCTGTTTTCGATTCACAAACTTCACCAAATGGAATTGGTTTGGATATCAAGCATAAAGAATTTGATGAAACTAGTTTAGTAGTAGAGAAGAAATCCAAGGAAACTGTTTCTGATAGCAAGAGTGAAGAACTGACTAAGGAGACCCAACAGCAGGAAAATGTTGTTATGTATGAACCTATTGTCCCCGTTGAAGAATACATTAAGAAACCAGAAGAAGTAAATTCTGTTGAAGCTAAACAACCAGAAGAAGTTAAATCTGAAGATAAGAGTCTACAAGGACAAAAATCACAACAACAACAGCAACAACCGGAAAAACATTCAGCAGATATTGGCAAGTCTAAAGTGGATTTGAAGAAGTCAGCTTCACAGAAGAAAAAAGTAAAGGAAGAATCCATAAAGAAACAAAAAGATGTTGATTCCAAACCAATAGAGAGAAGACACACAATTGCTGCCAGAAGACATCACAACGATGAAAATAAAGAAAATAAAGATGTGAAAAAGCGTAATAGATTTAGTTTATTATCATTCTACAGTTCATACAATTCATCAAACTCAAATGTTTCACTTGCAACTAGCAAAGTACCTTCCAATTCTGAAAATAATACTGCAGTGTTGAAACCAACAAGTATGAACACAACTAGAAAAGTATTGGAACCTTCGAATGAAACTAATATAATGAGAAAGGAGACCAAACAAACAAATTCAAATGGCTCAACAACATCAAAATCAACAACATCTTCGTCATCCTCATCTGCTCCAGCAGCTTCTTCCTCCTCATCGTCATCAACATCAAAACGAGCATCTACTGCGACTAAAGAAACAAGTGCTGCCAGGAAAGTAATGGACTTTTTCAAAAGAAGAAGTGTCAGAGTTGGTTAAATCCATTTTATTCTAATTTATAACGAATATTGATTATTTTAGACTTTAGATAGACAGAGATATATTTCTTATTTTTCCTCCAATAATTTAATTTTATTATTTTAGTTTTTGTTTTGTTTCATGGTGTTTGTTTATTATATCCCCCCTTTCCTCCTCCCTTCCCCCATTTTTTATATAATTTTGTTTAAACACAAATCTTTGATAAGGGACTTGGTTTTATCTTTTGTTATATTGTTTTTGATTCTTTGGTTTATCATAAGTTGATTATTAATTTTCAATTCCCTTTTTTACATTTTTTATTCATTGAACAAATTTTATTTTTTTAAACTTGTTTGTTTTTACCTTATTTTGTTTATATATATATACATTGTTCATAGTTTACAAAATAGGCTTTTTAATAATATTACTAATAATAATAATATCAGAGTTGTCGTTCCTTACAGGTTGGGGGGGAAGCTATTTTAGTTTACATTTAGATTATTGAAACCGTAGAAAATAAAAATTTACATAATATATTATTATTGCTTTTATTATAATATAAAAATCATCATCAACTAAAAGAAAATGACTATTATTTCTTCAATAATGACACCAATGTCTAAGGGAAGTGACCAACTCTTGGTCCAAAATAACCATCTGGTGCATCAACAGTGGCATTCAACCAACCTGTCATAGCATAGTCAACACCTGAATACATAACAGTATTACCCCACCAGTTAATATCTTTTTCATGATACATCACAGCAAAGAAAATAATGATTGATGAAAAGGCAATACCAGCATTCAAACCAGTTGAAAGAACATAAGTATATTTCTGCCACCATGCTTCATATTTTCTTTTAATGTATGACATAAATGTAAA
>OBUW01000652.1_pt1 | contig 14702 bp, 13 predicted proteins | sample 1475761 | NCBI WGS metagenome assembly OBUW01 (sample SAMEA2579908, study PRJEB22360) | human gut metagenome | biome: human gut; feature: human-associated habitat; material: faeces | place: Denmark | collected 2008/2010
CAGAAGACTCCTTTTTGTTAAAATTATACTATAAATTCAACTTTGCAACAGAACCCAAAATGACAAGAGAATATGTTTTGATTGGACTATTAATTCTCTAATTTCACTCTAGCACATGATAGTGTAGAGAAACATTATTGATTATCATAATTATTTTTTATTTTGCTACGTTAGGTATGATTCTACCGCACTCACTTTGTTCGTTTGCTACAGCATGAATATAAAGGTCGAACTAAAGATTCTGACCTATATTCACGCTAAAAATCCCCTCAAAACCAATATAACTAATTTTAATTATTCTTTATTCTTGAGGTAAATGAATGAAATTGGTCGTATAAGCAATCGAGTGTTTAGGAATGAGCGTACGTTTCTCTAATTCATTATCTTTTGGATCTTTGATGCCATCGCTTTTCACTAATAATATTTCGTACGTATATTCTTTAACAATATACCCCGTAAATGATTCTCCATTATTTAAAACAACTTTTACCTTTTTATGATCAAAGAAAGCATACGCTTGTTTTGGATAATCATAGTTTTTGTAATGTTTTAGCCTCGCTTTTTGTTTATTATTCATCATTTTATCCCCCCTTTATATTAAGAATTTAATAATTGTCCTTTCTTTGCTATATTGCTAGCAGCTACAATATCATTGTTTTGATGTATGAATCCACATTTTGTACACTTAAACTTATTTTTATTAGTTCTGTTGTACTGATTTCTATCATGGCATATTGGACATTCAATAGACGTGAAACTTTCATCAACGATCAGTATTTCGTCATTTTCATTTTTTCGCTGCTTAATCGCAAAATAAGTCAAGTCAAATACCAAACTAGGAAAAGATAAATGGCTTGAACCATGATCACCTAATGCAAAGACGGTTTGAAAACGATTGGACGTTTGTTCTAACATTTCGTTAACTACTTGATTGATATGGCTTTTAAGTCCTGTTTTCAGTTTAGAATAAGCTTCGCTATTATCATATTGCTTATTAGCAATACGTCTCTCGTATTTTCTAAAAAGATGGAAGAGCGTGTTATGTTTATCGACAAAAACAAAAGATCGATCTATATTTGACGTTGTTAAATAATGGTATTTACCTAAATCGATACCAATAATATGAGCTTTTTCTTGTTTTATATAATCGTTAATCGCTTTGATATGCTTATATTTACAGTTTTCTAGCTTTTCTGGAAAACGTCTATAATAGCTTAAATACCAATTCGGAACTTGAATGACCCTCATATCCTCTTTTGTCATGTGAGGTAAAAAACTTTTAACTAACGAAAAATTCATCGCCTATCATTCCCCTTTTTTCTTGTATTTTATGTTTTAAATACGTTGAGTGGACTGTTTTCAAAGTTTTTTCTACGCATATTCGTTGAGCGCATTTCTTCTAATTCGGACAAAATAGAGCGCATTAAATATCCTTGCATAGCTTCAACAGTTTCTTGTTTTTTAACCATTATACCTTTGAATCTTTTAAGTACTGTAAATAATTCATCATCCATATCTTCAAGCATATACACTTCACCATACATATCATTAAACGAACGCTTAGCTTTTAAAATAACTGATTTAATGATTTGTATTTCTTTAGCACTAAAGTTATTCATATATATCTTTGTATCTTCGGGCATTTCCTGAAGTTCTAAATGTTTTAAAGCTTCTTCATCGGATTGTTGTTGTAAATGATTCGTATGATTTGGATGATTAGGTTTTGTAGCTTCTACATTTTCTTCTCTTACATCATTCATATCATTCGTATCACTAGAATCAGTATTACTAATATCAGTGTCATTAAGTTCAGTATCATTAGTGTGCGATTTTCGCATTTCTTGTTGTGCGATTTCAGCATTTCTAGAAATGCGATTTTCGCAATTCTTGAAATGCGAAAATCGCATTTCAGTGTCATGACAAGTCTCATCAATGTTTTCTTCTTGTTTTTTGATTTCATAAACGTCTTCTTTAGTAACTTCAGGATTCATTAAATATAATTTATTAGGTCGTCCTTGCCCACATCTTACTTGTTCTAAAAGATTATTTTTTGATAACTCTTTTTTAATTTTTGTTAATTTACCATCATGACAATTTAATATAGCTTTAAGTTTTTCATTTGTGAAAATGAAAAATATATCGCCATTATCATCAAACCAATTGTTCTTTATTGATAATTCTAATCTGTCTTTTAACAAAGCGTACGCAATTTTAGCATCATTACTTAATTGCATATATTTCTCATTAGTAAAAAACACTTTTGGCAGTTGATAAAATTTTTCTCTATATTGTTGTTGGATATTAAATCTTTCTTCAGTCATAATAAAAAACCTCTTTCCGTATTTTGATTTGGTAAGAGGTAATAAAACGCTTTTATATATATTTGTGTTTATTTACTAGTTTCAATACTTGCACTAAGTAACAATTCAGTATATAATACAGGTATCAAAACATTGTAGATAAATAAACGTGGGGAACGTTTTATTACCAAACATTTAAGGGCAACTACGACCAATAGTTGCTCTTTTTATTTTGTTATAAATTAATAATAACACTTATATACCTATAGAAACAATTTATTTTGTAACTTTTTATGAGTAACATGTTACATGTAACAAACAACACAAAGAATATATAAGAATGAATTAAGAACAACGAGATTATGTATAAGTTGAAAGAAACAAGTTTTGCAGTAACATGTTACATGTAACAAACAACACAAAGAATATATAAGAATGAATTAAGAACAACGAGATTATGTATAAGTTGAAAGAAACAAGTTTTGCAGTAACATGTTACATGTAACAAACAACACAAAGAATATATAAGAATGAATTAAGAACAACGAGATTATGTATAAGTTGAAAGAAACAAGTTTTGCAGTAACATGTTACATGTAACAAACAACACAAAGAATATATAAGAATGAATTAAGAACAACGAGATTATGTATAAGTTGAAAGAAACAAGTTTTGCAGTAACATGTTACATGTAACAAACAACACAAAGAATATATAAGAATGAATTAAGAACAATGAGATTATGTAGGAGGGTTATTTTGAATATAATAACAGTTGGAAATTTTAAAGGTGGCGTAGGTAAAACTACAGTATCTACATTACTTTCTTATATTGCATCTGAAAACTATAACAAAAAGGTTCTTTTAATAGATTTTGATCCTCAAGGTAACGCTACTCAAATTATGAAAAGAACTTATCCAGAATTTAAAGAGGAATCACTTTCATTCATAAATATGCTAAAAAGTGGAAATATAGATGAAAGTATCATTAGATTAACTTCTAATTTATCATTATTGCCCGCTGATTCGTCTTTGGCTAATTTATCCGATATTATTTCAAAAACAGACATTTTGAAAAAAAGATATATTTTAAAAAATGTGGTAGAAAAAATTGAAAAAATTTATGATTTCGATTATGTATTTATAGATGTGCCACCTACTATAAATTCAGATTTTACTAATAATGCTGTTTACGCAAGTAATTATATTTTAATGGTATTTCAAACACAACAATCAGCTTATGAGAGCAGTCTTTCTTTTGTTAATTTTCTAAGAGATAGAAAAAAAGAGTCAGATTTACCATTTGAATTAGTTGGTGCAGTTCCAGTATTAATAAAAAAAAATGGACGAGTAGATAAACAAATATTAGAGATGTCTAAATCTGCGTTTTCTGAAGCATTATTTGAACACCAAATATATCAAAGAGAAAGAATAAAAAAGTTCGCTGCTGATGGGATAAAAGATAAAGATATGCATGATAAAAAAGTCATACATATGTTCAACAAAGTATATGAAGAATTAGTTAGTAGAATTAAATTAATTGAGGAGGAATGAAATGTATGGCTGGATTTTTAGATAATATAGATACTTCGGAAGTGAAATACACAGAGAATTATAGACCTATATCTAAAAGTACAACAATGAGAGTAGATACTGATATTAAGAAAAGGCTAAACCAAATGGCGTTAGATAAAGATACGTCTATAAAATCAATAATTGATAAAGTTTTAGAAGAATTTTTAGAAAATAATAAGTATTAAAAAGTTAATTTATAGTAATTTTTCAAATAAAGAAAATGCTAAAATGCGTCACTATACTAGTGACGCATTTTTTGTAACTTCTGATAATCATCACTTATGTTAATAAATGATGTAAATTCTTTTATATGTTTTTCTGATACTATGATATATTGAAATAAATAGTAATCAATAAAGGATGGGTCGCAATTGGCATATCAGAGTGAGTTTTCCTTAGAGAAGGAAATGATGAATCAATTAAAAGAAAATGGATATGAAATCGTAACAATTAGAAACGATAAACAACTATTAGATAACTTCCGTTCTATATTAAATGAACGTCACAAAGATAAATTAAATGGCCAACCATTAACAGATAAAGAATTTCAGCGCTTATTAACCATGATTAATGGTAAAGGAATATTTGAAAGTGCACGTATCCTGCGCGATAAATTACCATTAAAACGTGATGATGAATCAGAAGTATATTTATCATTTTTAGATACAGTGAATTGGTGCCAAAATAAATTCCAAGTGACGAACCAAGTGTCGGTTGAAGATACATATAAAGCTAGATATGACGTGACAATCCTTATTAATGGGCTACCCCTTGTCCAAGTGGAACTCAAACGTCGTGGCGTAGATATCAATGAAGCATTTAACCAAGTGATGCGTTATCGTAAACAAAATTACACAGGTCTGTTCCGTTATATTCAAATGTTCATTATTAGTAACGGGATAGAAACACGTTATATCTCTAATAATGATGGTGAAATTTATAAGAGTCATATGTTTTATTGGAGTGATAAAAATAATAAACGTATTAACACACTCAATGATTTTACCGAAATATTTTTAAGACCGTGTCACATAGCGAAAATGATTTCACGTTACATGATTATTAATGAAACAGATAAAGTGTTAATGGCATTGCGTCCGTACCAAGTACATGCTGTAGAATCATTGATACATCAAGCAACAGAAACATCAAACAACGGTTATATTTGGCATACAACTGGCAGTGGTAAAACTTTAACATCATTTAAATCCAGCCAGGTATTATCAGAACAAGAAAATATTAAAAAGGTTATCTTCCTAGTAGATCGTAAAGATTTAGACAGTCAAACGGAAGAAGAATTTAACAAATTCTCAAAAGGCGCCGTGGATAAAACGAACAATACATCACAATTAGTCCGTCAATTGAATGATAAAAGCTTACCACTCATTGTTACGACGATACAAAAGATGTCTAAAGCTATTCAAAACAATGCGGACGCTTTAGAACAATACAAAACAGATAAAGTCGTATTTATCATCGATGAATGTCATCGTAGCCAATTTGGTGATATGCATCGTATTATCCGTCAACACTTTAATAATGCGCAATACTTTGGATTTACTGGTACACCACGTTTTGAAGAAAATAAAAGTCAAGACGGGCGTAGCACGGCAGATATTTTTGGTAGATGCCTCCATACGTATTTAATTAAAGATGCGATTCATGATGGTAACGTGTTAGGATTCTCTGTTGATTATATTAATACAATTAAAGAAAATACCATTGAAACTGAAATAGATGATATGGTCGAAGATATTAATAAAGATGAGGTATGGATGTCAGATGATCGTATCGAGTTGATTGTCAGACACATCATTGAAAATCATGATAAATACACACGTGATAGACAGTATTCAAGTGTCTTAACGGTACAAAGTATTCCTGCATTAATTAAATATTACCAAGCCTTTAACAAGATTAATCAAGAATATGATCGTCCGTTAAAAGTGGCAGGTATTTACTCGTTTGGTCCAAATGAAGAAACAAAAGAAACAGAGGATGAAGTACCACCAACAACGGCACGTGAACATTTAGACCACATGATGAAAGACTATAACGCGAATTTCGACACTAATTTCACAACTGATATTTTCCAAGAATACTTTAATCATGTGTCTAAAAATGTGAAAAAAGGTGTTAAAGATAATAAAATCGATGTCTTAATTGTCGTTAATATGTTCCTAACAGGTTTCGACAGTAAAGTATTGAATACATTATATGTAGATAAGAACCTCAAATATCATGACTTAATTCAAGCATATTCACGTACTAACCGTGTTGAAAAGGAAACGAAGCCTTTCGGTAAAATCGTGAACTATCGAGACTTAAAGAAAGCTACTGACAATGCATTACAATTATTCTCACAAACAGAAGATACTGATCGTGTATTAATGAAGAGTTATGAAGAATACAAAGCTGAATTCGTTGATGCTTTGGCAGAACTAAAAGCAATTGCGCCATCACCACAACATATGGATGACGTGCAAAATGATGAAGAAAAGAAAGCCTTTGTCGAAGCATATCGCTTATTATCTAAACTCGTATTAAGAATGAAAGCATTTGATGAATTTGAATTTACCTCTTCAAGTGTAGGTATGGAAGAACAAGACTTTAAAGATTACAAGAGTAAATATTTTGCGATTTATGATCAAATAAAAGTACCAAAAAATGATAAAAATAAAGTATCCATTTTAAATGATATTGATTTTGAAATTGAGATACTACGTAACGATACGATTAATGTGTCTTATATTATGGATTTAGTACGTCAAATCGATTTAAAAGATAAAGTTGAACAACAAAGAAACCGTGAACAAATTAGACGTATTTTAGATACAGCAGATGATCCTAAACTACGTTTAAAACGTGATTTAATTAAAGAATTCATGGATAAGATTATTCCAGATTTATCAGAAGATGAGGATCTTGATGAAGCATATATTACCTTTGAAAATGCGAAAAAAGAAGAAGAGTTTAATGAATTTGCGGATCAAAAAGCAGTAAACGAAGATATGTTGAAAAACATTACAAGTGAATTTGAATACAGTGGTATTCTTAATACCGATAAAGTTAAAGATTTAGTATCTGGTATGAAACTACGAGAAAAAAGACAAACAAAAGCTGCGATTGCATCATTTGTCGAAAAAGTCACAGAAAAATACAGCTAAAAAATGGATATACAAAATTATGATTAATGGGGGAAGGACACATTGTCTATTACAGAAAAGCAACGTCAACAACAACAGAAATTACATAAGCGTCTATGGTCTATTGCGAATGATTTGCGAGGCAACATGGATGCAAGTGAATTTCGTAATTATATCTTAGGATTAATCTTCTATCGCTTCTTATCTGAAAAAGCAGAAGCCGAAGTCGCAGAAGCGTTATCTGACGAAGAGATAACGTACGAAGAAGCATGGAAAGACGAGGAATATAGAGAAGATCTTAAAGAAGAATTGATTGAAAATGTTGGTTATTATATCGAACCACAAGATTTGTTTAGCAGTATGGTTAAAGAAATTGAAAATCAACGCTTTGATATTGAACATTTATCACAAGCCATCCGTAAAGTTGAAACATCAACATTAGGACAGGACAGTGAAGAAGACTTTGTTGGATTGTTTAGTGATATGGACTTAAGTTCGACTCGATTAGGAAATACGGTAAAAGATAGAACAGCTTTAATCGGGAAAGTGATGGTGCATTTATCAGAACTGCCATTTGTACATAGTGATATGGAAATCGATATGTTAGGTGACGCTTATGAATTCTTAATTGGTCGTTTTGCGGCAAATGCAGGTAAAAAAGCAGGGGAGTTCTATACACCACAACAAGTGTCTAAAATTTTAGCGAAAATCGTGACACAAGGTAAAGATAAATTAAGGAATGTCTATGACCCTACGTGTGGATCGGGTTCATTACTATTACGTGTAGGTAAAGAAACGAAAGTGTATCGTTATAATGGCCAAGAGCGTAACAATACAACATATAACTTAGCTCGAATGAATATGTTGTTGCATAATGTTCGTTATGAAAACTTTGATATTCAAAATGGGGATACATTAGAAAATCCAGCGTTTATGGATGAAAAATTTGATGCTGTTGTGGCTAATCCACCGTATAGTGCTCATTGGTCGGCTGACAGTAAATTTAATGACGATGAACGTTTTAGTAATTACGGTAAGTTAGCTCCTGTAAAAAAAGCGGATTATGCCTTTGTTCAACATATGATACATTATTTAGATGACGAAGGTACGATGGCTGTCGTTTTACCACATGGTGTCCTATTCCGAGGTGCAGCAGAAGGTGTGATTCGTAAATATTTAATTGCAGAAAAGAATTATCTTGATGCGGTCATCGGATTACCAGCCAATATTTTCTATGGTACAAGCATACCGACGTGTATTTTAGTCTTTAAAAAATGTCGAGAAGCCAATGACAATGTGGTATTTATCGATGCATCACAATACTTTGAAAAAGGTAAAAACCAAAACCATCTTACAGATGACGATGTAGATCAAATTGTCGACACATACAGTAAGAGAGAAACGATTGATAAATATAGTTATGTCGCATCATTAGATGACATTAAAGACAATGACTACAACTTAAACATCCCGAGATATGTCGATACATTCGAAGAAGAAGAACCAATCGATCTAGACCAAGTCCAACAAGACCTTAAAAATATTGATAAAGAAATCGCAGAAGTTGAAGCAGAAATTAATGAGTATTTAAAAGAATTAGGAGTGGTTAACCATGACTAATGAACAAAAGAACGTTCCTGAGTTAAGATTCCCAGAGTTTGATGGGGAGTGGGAAGAGAAGAAATTTGGAGAGTTTACTAAAACAAATCAAGGATTACAAATTGCTATTAGTGATAGAAAAACTGAGTTTTCTCCAGAGTTATATTTTTATATAACTAATGAGTTTTTAAAACCTAATAGTAAGACTCACTATTATATTTCTAATCCGCCAGATTCAGTTATAGCGAATGAAAATGATATCTTAATGACTAGAACTGGTAATACAGGCAAAGTAATTACAGGCGTTAAAGGTGCTTTCCATAATAATTTTTTCAAAATTCAATTTGATCAATCAGAATACAATAGATTATTTTTATTTGAAGTTTTAAACTCTCCAAAAATAAAAAATAAAATTCTATCTTTAGCAGGCACTTCAACAATACCTGATTTAAATCATTCAGACTTTTATAGTATTAGTTCTTATTATCCTATTATTAATGAACAACAAAAAATAGGTGATTTCTTTAGCAAACTCGACCGACAAATCGAATTAGAAGAACAAAAATTAGAGAAGTTAAAAGAACAGAAAAAGGGATATATGCAACAAATTTTCTCTCGCCAATTTCTTTTTGAGAACGAAAAAGGTGATACGGATTATAGTTGGCGTAATTTTAAAATTAATGATATATTCTCAAAAATAGAAAGTGGAAATAGATTACCTAAAACAAATTTGGTAGAAGGAAATATCCCGTACGTTATTGCTCAAACAACAAACAACGGAGTTTTTATGCACATATCCGAAGATACTTTAGATTACCATAAAAATAAATTAAAATTATTTAAAAAAGGAAGTATTACTATATCTATTGATAATCCTGAAGCTATGTTTATTCAAGAGATGGATTTTTTTACTTCTAATGTAATGAGGGTTATTCATAATGAAAATTTGAAAAGAGGTTCTCATATTTTTATTATGGAGTCACTAAAAAAATTAACTCAATCCTATAATTGGTCTGTAAAATTTTCTGGGCCGATTATAATGGATTCTACAGTAAAATTTCCGGTCTATAATGATAATAAAGTAAACTGGAATGTAGTGAATAAAATTGGAGATTTTTTTAATACATTTGAAATAAGAATAAATAGACAATCAGATAAAATTAAATTATTGGAAGAACGTAAAAAAGGCTTTTTACAGAAAATGTTTGTGTAGTTCTGATAAAAGGCCTATTATGTAAAGTAATAAAAGAGAGCTTATTTGCTCTCTTTTTTGTTTTATTATTAAAATACTATAATAGATTATTATCATTCGTTTTGGAACGCTGTGAGAAGCTTTCATTTGCTTTGAAACAAAGTTTATTAAACCAAATCATTATCGTGTTTAATTCTGTAAATCGTCTGCCTTGTTATATTCACTTCTTTCGCAATCTTACTGATAGCTGTGCCTTCCTTCAACATTTCTACAACTCTATGATAAATAATACGTTTTTGAGGATCTTTTGCATTGGGCGAATATAATAAAGGGCGTCCTTTATACACACCCTTTTCTTTCGCAACTTTAATTCCTTGTTCTTGTCGACGTTTGCTTTCATTTCTTTCTTGTTCTGAAACCATCGCTAATATTTGAATAATTAAGTCTTTCATAAATTTATCTAATAAGGGGTTGCCGATAACTTCGTTCATCATAGGTAAGCTAGTAATCATCAATTGAACTTCTTTGTCTTTTAAATAATTAACGGTATGAATCACTTCATCGTAATTACGACCTAAACGATCAATAGATTCTACTATAAACCGATCCCCCATTCTTACAAAGTTAAGTGCTTCTTGAAGTATTGGTCTATTTTCAATAGATTTCCCAGATTGTTTTTCTATAAATATTTTTTCAGCACCAAACGTCTTTAAATTTTCGAGTTGTCTTTCTAAATTTTGTTCGATTGATGATACTCTCGCATAACCAACAATCATTGATTTTCACCTCACAATTAATTATACACCCTAATCATACGTTTTAGTTACTATAAATTCAATAACTACATATGTATGATTAGGGTGTAATCCTGTCTGATTCTTAGCTTTCTTAAAATTTAGTAATATTTTTATTTCCCTTTATTTTCTTGGTTATTTAACTTATTGAGATAACGATAGATTGTTGTACGTGAAACTTTCCACTGCTCTGCAATAGTTTTAATTGGTGTTCCATTATCATAAAGTGTTTTAAGTAAAGTCAAATCTTGTTTATTTAATTTTTCGGGTCGACCTCCATAACGTCCTCTAGCACGAGCTGCAATTCGCCCCGCTGAAGAACGTTCTAAAATTAAATTACGTTCAAATTCTGCAAATGCTGCGAATAAATGAAATAATAATTGTCCTGTAGAACTTGATTTATCCATTGTTATATTTTCTTCTAAACTATGAAAACTCACGCCTCGATTATTAAGTTCATTAACTAATGTGATTAAATCTTCCATGTTACGGCCTAGTCTATCTAGTCTCCAAACAACAATCGTATCTCCTGACCTCGCAAATTCAATGGCTTTATCTAAACCAGGACGTTTACTTTTTGATCCACTTATGTGATCGCTAAATATTTTTTCACAACCATATTGATTTAATCGATCTTCCTGCAAATTCAAATTTTGCAAACCAGTTGACACTCTTGCATAACCTATTTTCAAAATACAAACCTCCTATATGCATTTTCATTGTACCATAACTTAATTCTAACTATATTTATGAACATAGATTTCCTATTGGGTTATTGAACACTAAAATATGTATACTAGCTATATATCTAGGTATAAAAAGAGAGTGTACAGAAAATCGTTATTTTCTGGACACTCTCATATTTAATAAAATATTTTAAATGTTATTAACAAAACTAATTTAATAAGAGTCAAGCATAGTTTACATATGTATTATGTTTGAAACATATCTCTAATTACTTTTTACTAATATCATTTAAAATGTCTCGCAATTCTTCAATTTCTTTGTTATTTAATTCTTCATTTTTCGCAAAATTCAGCACTAAACTTTTCATGTCCCCTCCATACAGTTTATTAAGAAAGGTTTTAGCAGTTTTCATTTTAATATCGTCTTCTTTAATATTTGATGAGTAAAAATAAATATTCTCTGATTTGTATCGTTTTATAATCTCTTTTTTATATAGTCTTGTGATTAATGTTCTAATCGTTTTATCGCTAACTTCTTTATATTTTTGAATTTCAACTACAATTTCATTAGCTGATACTGATTTTTTATCCCATATTATATTCATAACATCCCATTCAGCCATAGATATTTCAACTTGCTTATTGGCCATTTAAAACACCCATTTCTTTTAATATTTTTTCACTGATTAATTCAGCATTTTTCCCAGACGGCTTTCCATCTGATAAATGTGTAGCAAAATAATACTTATCATGATTTGTAATTACGTAACCTACAAACCACCCATTATTATACTTTCCGTTTACTATACCTGTACCTGTTTTCCCATACAGTTCATACTTTTCATTTTTCTTAATCAATAATGAAGAAGATAATTGATTCTTTGCTTTTTTACTAAAATGGTTATTTTGTTCCATCATATTTTTAAAAACTATTACTTGTTCAAGATTAGATATTTTCAAACTATCTTCCATCCAATAGCTTTTATAACTTCCCAAGTTTTCATTACCATAATTTAATTGCTTGAGTTGAGCCGCAGTATAGTTCTTTGGTATTTGATTACTAATACGTTCGAAGTACCAATTAACTGAATTTTGCATTGCTGTATTTAAATCTTGTTCCTTATTCCAAGACTCGAAAGGATAATGTTTATGATTCCATGACATACGTGAATTTTTATCACTTATAATATGACGGTCAAGTCCAAACAGTGCTAAATAAATTTTGTAAGTTGAATCAGGAGAATATCTTTTTCTACTTTCTTTTTCATTATAAATATAGTATTTGTCTTTCTTCATGCTGTACATGACGAAAGATCCACTATTTGAACCAAAATTTTTACTTTCATCTAAAATTTGGTGATCGTTCTGTAAGGGCTTTTTATAATTATAATCAGTTATGGATTGCCCCATCAAAAACTGGCTTTGAATTACCATGAGCAAAAAAGTAAAAATACAAATAAAAATTGGAATTAATTTGGACTGTTTTTTCAAATTGGCTTCTTTTATATTAATTAATCTTCTTTTGAGTAATGACTTTTTACCATTAAATGAATGGCTTAATATATTTTTATTAAAAAATGGAATATTTAATACGGAGTCCATAATAGATTCCGCATAAGTTTTAAATTCATTTTTGTTAATATTATTAAGGACAAATCTATCGGCTTCTACTTCATTGTCATGAATTATCTTTCTTTTTACAATATGTATTAATGGATTGTAACTCATAACAATAGAGAAGATATTAAAGATAATTAAATGTAAAGTATCTCTATTTTTAGCATGAGCATATTCATGCAATATTATATATTTTAGTCTTTTGTCAATTACACTTTTAAAATATGAACTAGGAATCAAAATAATATATTTCCCATACCAAAAAGTTATTGGAGATTGAATAGTCTCTGCTTTTCGAATCACAATATTTTTTTTATATTGATGGTTGAAAAGTATCGTATCTATTTTATTTTTTTCATTTTCGTTTAGATAAAGTGACTGTTTCTTTAAATATTTAAGATATAATAAGGCTTTCAAAAATTTAAAACTTAAAATAATAACTAAAACTATCCAAATAACTGTGCAGATATTATCAATTGAATCCCAATTAAACTTATGGATATCTGTTGTGAACTCTTGAACAGGTTTGGTGGTATTTATGTTATGGTTCAAGTCGTGTGACCTACTTTCAACTGTGGGCGATTGATTATTCACATTATTAAATTTTATAAAAGAGAATTTAATTGGGATAAAAGGAATTAATCCAGCAAGCACAGTTAGATACCAAACTTTATAATTTAAACTATAATTAAAATAGCGTTTTAATATATACCTAAAAAATACTAACAATAGAAATATAAAACAAAAGCTTACTACGCTCATTATTAGTAATTTAGCCATTTTGACACCTTCTTTCAATTATTTATAATAAACAATTGACACCAATATTACAATTGTAATATTATTAATTTGTAAAAATTACAACTGTAATATTGGAGGGTTTATTTTGAAAAAGTTAATATTTTTAATTGCAATTGCTTTAGTTTTAAGTGCATGTAATTCAAACAGTTCACATGCCAAAGAGTTAAATGATTTAGAAAAAAAATATAATGCTCATATTGGTGTTTATGCTTTAGATACTAAAAGTGGTAAGGAAGTAAAATTTAATTCAGATAAGAGATTTGCCTATGCTTCAACTTCAAAAGCGATAAATAGTGCTATTTTGTTAGAACAAGTACCTTATAATAAGTTAAATAAAAAAATACATATTAACAAAGATGATATAGTTGCTTATTCTCCTATTTTAGAAAAATATGTAGGAAAAGATATCACTTTAAAAGAACTTATTGAGGCTTCAATGACATATAGTGATAATACAGCAAACAATAAAATTATAAAAGAAATCGGTGGAATCAAAAAAGTTAAACAACGTCTAAAAGAACTAGGAGATAAAGTAACAAATCCAGTTAGATATGAGATAGAATTAAATTACTATTCACCAAAGAGCAAAAAAGATACTTCAACACCTGCTGCTTTCGGTAAGACTTTAAATAAACTTATCGCAAATGGAAAATTAAGCAAAGAAAACAAAAAATTCTTACTTGATTTAATGTTAAATAATAAAAGCGGAGATACTTTAATTAAAGACGGTGTTCCAAAAGACTATAAGGTTGCTGATAAAAGTGGTCAAGCAATAACATATGCTTCTAGAAATGATGTTGCTTTTGTTTATCCTAAGGGCCAATCTGAACCTATTGTTTTAGTCATTTTTACGAATAAAGACAATAAAAGTGATAAGCCAAATGATAAGTTGATAAGTGAAACCGCCAAGAGTGTAATGAAGGAATTTTAATATTCTAAATGGTTCTGTTGCAAAGTTGAATTTATAATATAATTTTAACAAAAAGGAGTCTT
>OBUW01000655.1_pt1 | contig 14584 bp, 10 predicted proteins | sample 1475761 | NCBI WGS metagenome assembly OBUW01 (sample SAMEA2579908, study PRJEB22360) | human gut metagenome | biome: human gut; feature: human-associated habitat; material: faeces | place: Denmark | collected 2008/2010
CTAGAATATTTATAAATCTGGTCACTTTTTTTTTCAAATATAGAAATATATATTTATATACTTTTTAAAACAAGCAAATCTATTTGAAGATGAGTCAGGAGTTTTTTGAAATTTTCTTTTCCTTCGATTTGGTAGTGCAATCGGTACTATGGATGGTGGAATAGTCGAACCACGGGACAAGGAGGGGGAATACTCTAAAAAAAATTTTTCAATTTTTACCCACCCCCACACTATACAATAAATTGCTGATTACGTAAACACAAAGAAAAAGAAGTTTGTATGTGGAAATTGGCTTGGTCTGAGCTTCTTGTGGCGCTCCGGTTCAGGCAACCATCATCTGTCACAATCCCTTCTATAATAGCTATTTTTTTTTTTGCTTAACAGGTGATCAACCGAAATACATGATTTTAACTTTTAAATGCTAATGGAGTTATTCTCTCTTCGGTTATTGGCGGTGTTCTTACCCGCAAATAATGTCCCCAGTAGAAATTTTTCAGTTTTTGGCTTTCTTCACATGTTTCCAGAACTGATTCTGTCGTTCTGTAGTCAACAACAATTAGTGTGAGTAATGTAGTTAAAGAAGAGGGTCATGACTCACATTTAGAATATGTATAACATGTCTGTTCGTACAATAAAAGTGCTCTGTATTTTGATTCAGAAGGTGCAAAAATTTTTGGTGAAGATAATTTGCTAAATTCTTTCAAAAAAGGTTCAATTCAGTATATTCTGTTACAAATCAAATAATTAAATCAAATTATCAGTCAAATAACCTATACCATGACTATGATTAGACATCTTAACTATAAACTTAATCAATACTCTAGTACTAAATAGGGCACAATCTAAGAGTTTTTGATTTTCACAGTAAATTTCTTGAATCAGAAAGTGCTTCATGATCAATACTTTCCATCGCAGCATTTCTTTCATTACTTACTAGACTTTACTTATGAATTACTTTTTATATTAATAGTGGGAAGGTGAAAAAAAAAAATAAAAATTAAACTAAGAGTCAAAAAACTAAAGCAATCAAAGTATAAAAGATTAAAATATAAAACATAAAATAACAAGAAAATGGTGAACAGTAAATGAAAAATATGGAAAACAAGTTTTTTTTCCTTAATGAGTTGGTGTTATTTTTAGAAAAACACCATAGAGTTTGCATTCATCTCCTTTCTTCAACAAAATATTCCATTGAATATTATGCCTAAATCAACTGGACAGTTAAATTGTCTTTATGAAACTTCATGAGTTGGGATTGTAGCAATTGAAAACAACCAAAAGACAATACTATTTTCGTGCTTGCTTAGATAACCACAATCAAGTGCATAAAAATAAAACCACGATACTTACTTTCTAGTACCGAAGTATGCACCCAATATAACTGCTAAAATGATAACAATAAGAAGACAAATGAAAAAACACCATAATTTCTTCTTTCTGGCGGATTTGGCACTTTTTACGGCCTTGTTGGTATGACCAACCCCTTGTTCAATGTCATGTTGAGCAGTTCCTACTTGTTCCTCAATTTGTTGGATTGGTTGATCTTGTTCAATAACTAATTCTTCCATATCATGGAATAATTGGGTCAATTCAGCCATGGTTTTTTCTAATTTCAATAATTCACGATGTCTAACTTGGACTTCGTTCAATACTGAACGGGCTTCACCTCTTCTATTGGATTGCATTAATGCTTGTTGGAAGTATTGTTGAGATCCATCTTCTACTACTGCCTTAATCTCTTCATCAGTAGCATCGGGCTTTATTATTTGATACTGTCTAGCAGCTTGTTCCTTAGTACTCTCTTTGTTTCTGGCTTCAACCAATCTATAATCTTGAATTAAATCCAAAAATCTCTTTCTACAAGTTTCAGCTTGATCAACTTTGGTTTGGTCTCTGGAATGAACGGCTTGAGTTTGCACATTTTTGATTCTATTTTTCAAGTCTAATTGCAAAGATTGGGCTTCATTAACCAAATTTTCAATTTGTTTTGAATCATAATCAGTATCTTCATCATTCAAATCCAACCCATGTAAAAAGTTTTTCTGTTTGTTGTCAATAAGATTGATTATATTAGAATAGTTATCTAATTGAGAATTTATATCTTGAATTTCATTCATAAATTGAACAAAGTCATCTTCATTAGATGAAGAATATTGTTTATTAGGATAATTGTTCAACTCATATGAGTTGTTTTGTTGATAACCATTCTGGGAATTCTGATACGGGTTGCTCATGGTTGTTTCTAGTTAAATAAACGTCAAGTTGAATGATATGAATGTAAAAACCAAAAAAATGAAAAGTGAAAAATCAAACTAAGTAGATGGTGTTTTCTGGGATGAGTTTATTAAGACAGATATATATATTTATTGTAACCAAAACGTCTATTCTGTCAAGTATTTTTTTTATATATATGTGCGTTTGTTTGTAGGGTTGGAAAAAAAATCAACAGTATTTCAGGTCGTCTGTTTTTCCTACAAAATTTTTCTTTTTTTTGTCACACACACGCACACATTTCATACATGCTTCATCAACAACAACAACCACTTTATGCTAATTGTTTGGTTCGTGTTCATTTTTTTTTTGTTTACAATAAAAACTAAACCTGCTGGCCCGTACTAAAAAAAAATTTCTTTTTCTTTTCACATAATGATTGGCGATATCTGATTTGGCACTTCCCTAATCAATCAATCTTAGAAAGTATTGTGTACAATTGTTATCCTTGGACCATAAAGGTGTAGTGACAGGAACGACGCAGCTCATTTGTAGGAAACAATGGAAGGTAATTTTAATTTGCCTTCCCCTCCGCCCCCGCCGCTCCCCCTGATCTGGCTCGACAGGATTTTTGTAAAATAGTAATGACCACCGTCATGTCGTACAAAACAGAACTTAATGTACTATATTAAACCAGGCTGAGTCCTTTAGTAAATCAAATAAACAAGTAAGGGACAAAGAACAAAGAGGTTGTTACATAGAGTTTTAAAAATAGCATATTTAAAAGCGCTGGCCATGTTTATCAATTGACATTACAGTTTAGTATTATCGTATACTCAGATTTTTCTCGCACTCGTAGAGAACTAAACAATTATCTCTGGCCTAGTAATTTTTTAATCTCGATTTGAACATCCACAAATCTATATTTTTAAAAGCTCCAGGTTGAGATGATTCCCACTTTAAATTCACTCACTCCTTCTAAACATCAAGCTGCTGGCCATGATGGCTGCCTTGCAACCGATTCATTATTTATTAAATTGACTGTTCAGCAAGAAATTGATTTCTACACTCAAGTTCAACTGCACGATCAAAGTGTTCAAGATGCTCCATTAGGGTCCCAATTGTCCCATTGGATGCCTACATTCATGGGGACATTGACACAAGGAGATGTATCAAAAACTCAAACAGCAGGTCTGGATCAACTGTCATCAGCAGAAGGACAAACAGATAAACAATACATTGTACTACTGAATTCGTACCATGGCTTTACCCATCCTAGTATATTGGACATCAAGTTGGGCGCCAAATTGACTGACGATGAAGTTACTGCTCCAGAGAAAATTGCCAGGTTACAAAAGGTCAGTGATTCAACTACTAGTGGGAGTTTAAATTTCAGAATTTGTGGTATGAAAGTCTACAATGGGAAATCAGATGCTAAACCAGCTAATGAACTATACGAGAATATGAATGACTCGTCCGTATCTGTTAATATAAATGATGCTGATGACCATAAATATCTTGAGTTTAATAAATTCTACGGTAGATCATTGAGTAAGGACAATATAAAAGAGGGATTAGAATTATATTTCAATAACCACTTGCCTAAAGCAATCGTCAAGAGACTATTAATTGTGTTTCATAAACGTCTTCAGTTATTGTATAACTGTTTATTGGACTATGAAGTAAGAATATTTTCTGGGTCATTATTGTTCATCTATGAATCTGATTTAACAAAATGGGAAAATGTTACAGAAGATAATTATGATACATATGATCCGCTAGTTAGAGAAATAGTGGAAGACGAAGATGAAGATGACGAAGAAGTTGAAGAAGACTCGAAGAAAGACAATACACAACCGTTGACTCCATTGAGTTCGTTAAATTTCATTGACTTTGCACATGCCAAATTTGTTGAAGGTCAAGGACACGACGAAAACATTGTTCAAGGAATTGAGAATTTGATTGATATATTCAATGCTTTAATAGCAAAGTACGATTAGAATAGAAAGATATAGAAGAATTTATAGTTAGCATTTATATATTTATATAAACAACATATTTGTGACAAATTTACAACAATTTGGTAATCTTACCAATGGCAATGGTTGTACCTTGATCTCTCAAAGTAAATCTACCCAATTGTGGGTAATCCTTGTAAGTTTCAGCACAAACAAGTTCACCGACTTCTAAAATAGCAATGATCTTCATCCCTTTTTTGGCAAATGCTGGTGGTTTCTTAGATTTTCTATTGGTACCTTTTTCTAATTTATGTTTCAACTCAATAAATTTAACTTCTTCAATAGCAGTATGCAAATGCATAACACAAGAGAACCCATTGGATAAAATAGATTTCAACTCCACAATAGCAATTTGGGCCTCAAATCTTGTGACAGTTTTAACTGGGTTTTTAGGTGAAGTCAACACATAACCAGGCTGCAAATCTTCTTCTTCAATACCTTTAATTTTCAATCTGACTTGTTCACCACTGAAGGCAGTATCACATTCTTGTTCAGTTTCGTTGAAAATGGTTAAAACTTCAATAGGAGTCTTGTTAGGCATCATAATCAAATTAGTACCCTTCTTAACATGTCCTGATTCAATCTTACCTTCAACGATTGTACCCAAATCCTTCATTTTACCACTGACTGGCATCATGAATGGACCGTTAATTTTACGGTTCATGGTATCCATATTATCCAAGTATTCCAATAATGAAGGTCCGTCATACCATGGACAATCCTTTGGATCTACTCTGTCTTTCAAACCAGCACCGGTGTAACCAGATACTGGCATGTAAATGATATCATCTTTGGCATATCCAATACCTTTCAAGAAAGCACCCAACTTAGTGGTACATTCTTGATATCTTTCCTTAGACCAACCAACAGTGGAATCATCCATCTTGTTGACGACAACAATAATTTTGTTGACACCTTGAGTTTTGGCCAATAATGCATGCTCTCTGGTTTGACCACCTTTTTCGAACCCAGTTTCGTATTCACCTTTTCTTGCAGAAATAACCAAAATACCAACATCAGCTTGAGATGCACCACCAATCATTTCTGAAACGTACATTTTGTGTCCTGGAGCATCTAAAATAGTATATCTTCTTTTATCGGTTTCAAAATAGGCTTTACCAACTTCAATGGTTTTACCATCGTTTCTTTCTTCTTTGTTGGTGTCCATAACCCAAGACAAATACCAACCTTGTCTACCAGCATCTTTGGCTTCTCTTTCGTATTTTTCAACAGTACGTTTATCAACAGATCCTGTCAAGTACAAAATGTTACCACCCATGGTAGATTTACCAGCATCAACGTGACCCATGAATATAATAGACACATGATCTTTACCACCAAACATATCCTTAACAACTTCTTCGTCAATTTCATCTTCTTGTTCTTTAACAAGAGCATCTGCAGTTGCCACAGAAGCAGAGTTTGAAACTGGAGTTGACTCTTTCTTAGTAGCAGCAGCAGGAGTTGGGGTTGATTCCTTTTTAGCAGCAGGAGTTGGAGTAGCTTCTTTTTTGGTTTCTGCTGGTGCGGAAGTTTCCTTTTTGGTTTCAGGAGTAGCAGCAGCAGCTTCTTTTTCTTCCTTCTTTTCTTCTTGGGAAGCGGAAGCAGCTGGAGCTGGAGCTGGAGCTGGAGCTGGAGATGATTCTTTAGATTGTGGTTTGCTAGTGGTATCCACTTTCTTTGTAGCATTTGCTAATTTTATACCTGAAGATCCTGCCAATTTAAGGGTTTTCTTAACAGCTGGTTTATTCAAAGAAGCTTGTTGTTCAGTTTTTTGTTTTTGGAAATCTGCCAACGACATACCTTGAGATTGTTGTTGCTGTTGTTGTTGAGGTTGCGAATTGTATTGCTGATATCCTCCATATTGTTGGTTTTGGTTATATCCTTGATAGCCACCACGGTTATTGTAGTTTTGCTGGTATCCACCTCTGTTGTTATAACCTTGTTGGTATCCCCCTCTATTGTTATAATTTTGTTGATAACCTCCTTGGTATTGGTTGTATTGATTATATCCACCATATTGCTGTTGCTGCTGTTGAGGCTGGAACTGTTGGAACTGTTGGTAGCCACCTTGTGGAACAAAAGATTGAGCGGCATTTGGATTGTAGTAGTTTTGTTGTTGCTGTTGTTGTTGCTGTTGCTGTTGCTTGGATTGATCTCCATTCAAAGATGCATTGGCCATAGCACTAGACAATTGGTCCTGAGTATTCTGTTGGTCAGACATTACTGTAGTTTCTCTTTTTCTTAAGTAAAGTAAATGCTTTCTTCTGGAGTTACAACTAGTATAAGAAAGCTCTAAAAAAAAGTGAGTGCAAAACAAAAAATAGAGGAATCAATTATATTGAAACTTGTTACCTTTTTTTTTTAGAAGACCTCATTCCAAGCAATGAAAAGATTTTTCATAAAAAAAAATTTTGTATTGATGAACTAATTATGATGTGAGCACGTGACCAAATGTGTACCTAAAAAGGTTCCTTAATTGGATACACCAATCATATATTTGTGGATACAGATAAGTCTATACTAGAAACAAAGAAGATGGCATCTTTTCAAAATAAGCAAAGCGTTATTAATGATGGTAGACAAGGAATGAAGAAAAAAGTACTTGCCAACGTGAGGTCATGTTGATCTTTCTGTTGTTTTGAGGGAGAAGGGCCAAACGTCGACGAAATTCTCGGTCATATTTCTCGGTCACTCACCCCACCATTTGTTATCAACAGTATTTTTATGGCTTTTTACATTCCAAACCTTTTTCTACTGTTATAGAATATCTACGACACTATACAGAAATTTACAGATATATTCAATAATTACATAAGATGCCCTTGTTTAGTGATCATGCATACACTTCCATCACTATAAAAATCAACCAATTGGCTGATCCCAAGAGAAATGACGAAATTGATGACTCCATAGAATTGTACTTGTCTGATTTGATTGAATTGATAAAAGTCCAGTCTAATTCTGGTGCTGTAGAAGCAGCACGAGCAATTCGAAAGAAAATCAAATATGGGGATAGTAGGGCAGAGCAATTGAGAGCCTTACAGATCTTGGAGCTATTGGTATTGAATGGTGGTCCCTCAATTGGACCAATTATTGCTCGTGATGATAAATTATTGGATGTGTTGAAAGGAATTATTAATGGAACAGCACGAACAGGAGTTGGTGTTGAATATGATTGTAAAGTTCAAAAAAGAGTGGTGGCTATGGCTATTGGTTGGAAGACTGAATTGGATGGATTGGATGGTTACAAATATATGCAATCTTTGTATAAGGCAATTCCAAGAAGAAAGCGTGTTTCCTCCAGTCATCTGGGGCATCGTGATAGAGATGTACATGATAATGATAGTGACGAAAATTCGGAGGATGTGTTAGATCCGTATGCTGATGATGCTCAACTCGATTCTCATGCAAGTAACAGAAACGTTTCTTCGCCACGTACACCAAGATCTCCACCCCCACCAAGACCCTCTACTAAATCACCATATGCCTCTGGCAAGAAAAATGATGACAAAGACAAAAAGAAGAATAAGAAGAAAAAGAAGAAAAAGAGAGGACTTGTTTATGCTGATGAGGAATTCGAGATTCCCCAAATCAATTACAAAGTTGAAGCACCAAAGATTAGAGAGTTGATAGCCAATTGTTATACTCATACAACAGCCTTGAACAATTTGTTATTACAATTACCAGCAGATGAGTCACCATTGGACAACGATAAAACTTTGGAAGAATTTGCTAAATGTAAGAAGATTAGAAGAAAGGTTTTAAGTTACTTACAGTACGTTGGTGCTGGTTCACCAGAAGCCAAATCATCCGAGGTTGCTGCTTTAGATGAAGAGTTTTTGGGTAGTTTGATTGGAGCAAATGAACAATTGGTAGAGTCGTTTAAGAGATTCGATTTTAGAGCTGGTTATTCAAAAGACAATCCAGCTCCAAACTATGATGATGAAAGCGATAGCGACGAGAGTTATTATACTTCTGAGGAGTCAGAAGAAGAACCCGACGATGTAGAGGAACAGGATGAAAATCTGATTTCTGCTAGGTTGCAGAATGCCACATTACAATCAAAACTGCCACCGCCACCAAGACCATCCAAACCTTCAAATTTACAAAGCTCATTTCAACCAAGACCTAAACTTGACAAAGTTGAAACCAGTGAGTCAATTGAAGGCAATCCTTTTGGTGATAGAAATGCTGTAACGAAATCCGTATATGATTGAACACATTTTTAGTCTATATACTTTTTTTATTATTATGTTTCTTTCTTTACTTCTATAATTTTTCTATCAGAAATCCCACTAATGCTGTAATATGCTGCACTGCCAAACACAATAATTGAGCCGATCATCCCCAGCGTCGACATGTAGCTGCCATAGAATATCACGCTAAGGATCAAACTAACAAACTTTCTCACTAATAATACGACAGTGACTGTCAACGCACTTGTTTCCCCAGCAAGCATGTTCACTCCCTTGGTGCATATAAACTGTGTCAACACATTTACAGTCAAACTTAATAACTGTCTAGGAAACTTAAATGCACCTAGTGTAACTTGTTTACTCTGTAAGACAACACCAAACTCTCTATAAATGGTTGGAGACACAAATACAAACAAGGGCAATGCCAAAAAATGATTGTAAAATAAACTTTCATGCCATTGATTCCCGTACTGTTTATAAATCAATTCACTATACAAACCCATAAATGCCGAAATTACACTTGCAATTGTCAAAATCAATATCCCGGTTAAAAATTTAATGTTGATTTCGATCAGTAGGGAATTTCCTTCTGGTAGTGTTGCCATAATTGTACCCAAAGTCATGAAAATTGAAGAAACTATCTGATGCTTACTGTATCTTTTATTACCGAAAAAATATCCAACCAACATGGTGACTACTGTCCCACTAGATCGGAATATGATATGCATTGGGACTGTTATGTCAAACTGCCACACCAAATTATTCAAAAGTGAAGTTGAAAAATAAAGTACAACAGGGAAAATCCATCTTGATACGGGAACTGTTGGTCTAATGAACCCTTTGGTGCTAATAGGTATGGAAAGTATTGACGTTATTAGGAATTGACTAAATGTCACCAAAGTACCTAACGAATATTCCAGTTTATTATTATATAGCAAATCCTCTAGTACAAATACATTGCTGCAACAACCTCCGAAAACTTGTAACAAAATATTTAACCATCCAGAGATTGAAATATAAGTGAGTGATCTCATCACGATAACTTGAAGGTAAATCTGTGTCTTTTCTTTATTCACCAAGACAAAAAGACCATCAGTCGAGTACTTTGAACAACTCACTAATTTGAAGTGTTGGCTATTACTCTTAAAACTTCACGGATGAATAATTGTTCCCGCAAAAAAAAAAAAGAATAATAAAACGAAAACAATACAACCCTGCAAAGTTTGTGAGGATAAGAGACGCAATTTTTTTAAAACTCTTTTGAGACACAGTTTATTTTTTTTTTTCGGTTTTTTCGTTTGTCTCTGGGGGGAAATACTTTGTAACAATATTATATATTTCCAAACAACAAAATCAGAAGACTTCACCCCTCATACAAGTTGAACAATCAATTTATAGATATATACATTGATGGCTGAAAGAGGTCTGAGCAATCATAATCGTGGTGCGCTGGCTCACCACTCTACGAAAAGATCATCCAAATACAAAGAGTACCAACCAAAGTTTACCGCGGTTATACCATTACCATCGTCAGAATGTTTCCAATTAGATTATATATTAAACAATGTATTAGCCAAAGAAAGTGAACAGGTAAACTCAGATCTATTACAAGTTGCATTGAACTTTCAAAATGATTTGCGTAAGGAGATCAAATACAAATTACTGATAGAACAAAGAATTCAATTCAAGAACATTGAAATTGCCAAAACTGCCAGTAGCTTGAATAAAACCATTTTAGAAAGGAAGAAAAAACTACATAAATGCATACTGAATTCGAAAAACGATCATATTGATTCTAATATGATTGATTCTGAAGTCAACCAATTACTTAAAACAGCTAGTGAGACAAGTCATAAAGTGAAAAGTTTGATAAGTAGGTTAACTGATTTGGATAAGAAATTGCGTGGGGAGAACAAAGATAATTTGGTTATGGTGAGGAAGGAAATTTATCCCAACTTGTATCGATTAATGAATAAGCAGGAAATACAAGAAGATGAGGTTCAGGATGTTGAAACACACGATGTTACAGCACCTTACGAGAGCTATTTTGACTCGAATCTTGTTTCCACCAGCAGAAGAAACAATTTTATACAGGATTCCTTAAATGAAATTAATTCAAATGTTGATACTGACACTTCTGGCGTACTTACCACCCAAGAAGGACAGCCAGAAATAATATCCACAACAAACTCACTGGTTTTATTAAATTCATTACATTCAATTTCGAACTTGAACCAAGATGAGGAGGACGAGGACAATAACTCTAAAGACATCACTGAAGAGGAGTACCTTGATCCAGTACAATTCGAATCATTTATGAAATCGAGTATAGCAAAGTATCGAAAGTCACAGAACAAAAAACATCTTGATCCATTCAAGAACATCACTACGAGTGAAACCAATTCAGAGCCCAAAAATCAAGCATCTAACCCGTTAACATTGTTATATTCACAACTTATATCCAATCCCAAGTACATTGATTCACAAAGAAATGGACAATATCCATTTTCCAATATTGTAACGATTAAATCATCAGCTACTACTAAACAGACTGAACTGATTTCACATCACAAGAAGTTGCGTATTAATGGGGCACCTATCACTTCAGAGAGTCTACGAAGGAATAAGGAGAAATGCAAATGTTCCATAGCTGATGAGGAAACTTCGAACAAAACACTTGAGGATGCATTATTGGAACAGTTGAATATCAGTGACCATGACTTGGATGGCGATGAGGTTTGGAACAGCTCAGAATTAAACTCTGAGGAAGACGATTACAGCGAGGAAAATACCGTGGATGAGCTTCTTTCGTCCGAATCATCTGATCTGGACTCATCGTCTATAGATGAATATTCTCCAATCAATTCAACTAACCAATACTATAATAACTTCAAGTCAGATTTAAAACAGAAGAAAAGGGATAAACTATCCAAAAGAAAAACCACAACAAGTAAGAGAAAGAATAGGCGGTCCATATCATTAGATACAAGGGAGTTATCTCCTACTCCAAAACATGTGCCGTCGCATCGAATTTTGAAACCGAAAAGGTCGATTTTGAAATCTAACTCCAATAACACCCAAAGATTCTCAAAGGAAAATTCACCATTCCGAAAAGCTGGTTTTGTTACAGATCAATTGGATGATATACTATCTGAAGAAGTGAGTGCTTTATCAGAAGTAAATAATGCCTATGGTTCTAAAACAGATAACAAGACAACCAATTTAACTGTCCAAGGAACAATTATTCCTTTCAAAAATACGAACCCCAATGATGAAGACAGTGAGCAGGATACTACGAAAGAGGGTATTAAGCACATGAACTCGTTGTCACTTCTCAGAACGTATGTGCTGTGATGTTTTGGTGAATTTATTTGAAAAATAACGGTTTTATGGTTAATTATGTTGTTTCCATTAGTGTTCCCAACAAATGTGTTGCACGATTATATGACCAATAGATTTAATTTTACATTACATAAATATACATTCTATTAACGCCTTGGTGTGTATGTTCTTTTTTATTTTTAAAATAACCAAACATAGAAAAACCATAGGAATACAATCAAAAATACCATGCCCCACATTTTCCAAGTTATACCTGCTCTTTGGCTCATAACTATCATTTTATTATATGTATTCTTTAAAGTAATTTTTCCTTTTTCAAACCCATTAGTTATATCATCGTTTAATTTAATCAGTTTATTTATTTCTACCCCCATTTTTTCCCCTAAATTTTTCAACATGGCAACTTTTTGACCCATAGTATCCATTTCTTCATTATTCTGCAGTTCCAATGAATTTAATAATGATTCGTTATATTTGGCTTGATTGTTATTCGGTGATGGATCGTATGGTGATGCTGTTCGCAGTGGTGGAGTTTTCGATGGTGTACGTATTCCCACTGATGGACTGCTAAATAATTGTGTTCTTAAATCTCGTTGATGGGCGCCGCCTGCAGCTGAATATCTAAAACTCATAATGGCAATTTTTTGAAGTATTTGGAAATACTAAAGGTTCTATAGAACTAAAATGAAATAAACAGATTGAATAACCTGAACCTGATAAAAAGGTGTGAAAAAAGAGAGAAATGTGTTGTGCTGTTCAAATTATATATTTTTGTTTGTTTATTTCTTTTTTTATGTGCGTTTGTAGTTTTTTAATGTGTGTTGTGATCATTGGAAATAAAACGCCAACAAAAAGATTGATATTTATTGTTCGCACGAGAAGAAAAAAGAGAGGAACCGCCGGAGTGTGCAACCAAGTCCAAAGTGGGTCGGTTTTTTTTTGTTTTTTCTTTTCTTTTCGCTTTCAATACTTCATCGGTTTGCCTTCCTGCCCATTTCTCGATTAATATATTCTATTGTATTATTACTAATATTATTCTTCACTGACATGTCGTCGGAATTATTACAGGAAGTCCCCAAATCCATAGAACATGTCAAACATATTATTTTAATTTTGTCTGGTAAAGGCGGTGTTGGAAAATCTTCAGTTACGACACAAGTTGCATTAACATTAGTCAATAAGGGGTTTAATGTTGGAGTTTTAGATATCGATCTAACGGGACCATCATTACCGAGAATGTTTGGAGTGGAAAACAAACAAGTACATCAATCAACACAAGGATGGGTACCTGTTTCTGTGTATAATAACAATAATAATCAAGGAACAGATTCTAAACGTGGGAATCTTTCATTAATGTCATTAGGGTTTTTATTGGGCGATAGGGGTAATTCAGTTGTATGGAGAGGTCCTAAAAAAACTGCTATGATCAAACAGTTCTTGAAGGATGTAGTATGGGGCAGTACAGAAACCCCCTTGGATTATTTGCTAATAGATACTCCACCTGGTACATCTGATGAACATATTGCTATTGCCGAAGAGTTACGATGGGCAAACCCTATCGATGGTGCTATTATAGTCACCACGCCACAACAGGTTGCCACTGCTGATGTCCGTAAAGAGATAAACTTTTGTAAAAAAGTCAATTTTCAGATATTGGGTATAGTAGAGAATATGTCTGGGTTTATATGTCCACATTGTTCTGAGTGTACTAATATTTTCTCAAGTGGAGGTGGTAAGGCTTTGAGTGAACAATTAAATTTGACATATTTGGGTAACGTTCCTATTGATCCTCAATTTGTTGAATTAGTGGAGTTGCAGAATGAGCAAGAAAACAAAAAGTTGATTGAATTGTATGATGATTGTGAATTGAAACCTATACTAAACGGGATCGTTGACAAAATACTAGATAAGAATCTACCATCTAGAATTTGAATACAACTAAAGAGAAAGTCAATTATCTGAATTATATCTTATTTTCATACGCTAAAAATAGACTATATACCATTTGCCTTTTTCCATTTAATTATTCTTCTTTTTAAATCACCAGCGGATTGTTGATAGATGTTTAATTTTTTATCCCATTTCATTTTATCGTAATCATCGCCATATTTTTCATACAAGCTTTTGATCCAATCATTTTCTCTTTCTGATTGATGTCTTTCCTTTTTAATTTTACTATTTTTTTCAGCATATTCTTCTAATTGTTTGATGACTGATGGGTTTTCAATTTCTTCTTCCGATTCATCATTGTCATCGACTTTCATAGTCCCATAAATAACCTTTATCACTTCGTTTGTTTCAGGATCTCTTATTAATCTTGCTTCACCTTCTGGAATACGTGAAGGATCGTCCAAATTCTCAATTTCTGATACAGTAGGCACATGTTTCAGTTGATTCTTCTGGTTCTTCTCTCGTTTGGCTTGTAATTCAGATAAACTTTCAACTTTTCGTTCATCACCACCAGCAGATCTTCCTAATTTGGCTCTAAGACCTAATCTCTTATAATTTTGTTTCAAAGTTAATGATTTATCCCAATTTGCTTCGATTATGGGGTTGGAATGTATGTTGATATTACGTTGTTTATCTTTGGTTCTTCTGGTGTTTTTCTTCACCGATGAACGAGCCATCTTTCTCTTTCTAACAGATGTCATGATTGAAAATTAGTTGTTATTGTTCTTCTACTTGTCTATGAACTGTATGTGGATTGTTAAGAATGAATAAAAAAAAATTGAATGAAATAAAAAAAAAAATGAGATGAGGACAGGAAGGTAAATCTAGTCAAAAGAAAAGACAGAAAAAGAAAGAGAAAAAAAA
>OBUW01000657.1_pt1 | contig 14523 bp, 6 predicted proteins | sample 1475761 | NCBI WGS metagenome assembly OBUW01 (sample SAMEA2579908, study PRJEB22360) | human gut metagenome | biome: human gut; feature: human-associated habitat; material: faeces | place: Denmark | collected 2008/2010
AATATGCATCGCTTATTATTAATCTTTAGAAGTTGAGTATGTAAAGATTTTCAAAGTGAAATTAGTGATGTTTTTTGTTAGTACGTTTGTTCTTTGTTATTTTTTTATTGTGGAATTATTTGAATGGAGTAATTGTCTTTTCTTGTTTTTTTTTCTGTGAAATGTCTCATTTTGCTGCAAAATGGGTTGTATTGTTTTTCTCGTTAACTCCATCGATTTAATATATATTTATCTCCATGATTATTATTATACTTATAATAGATAACTGTATCCTAATAGGAGATATCAGTATCATTCTCACTGCTAGAGTTGGAGGAGAAATAGTATAGATAAAGCTTTTTCATACATGTGAAACATTTTTCGTAATTTGTAGAAGAGAATTATTTGGGGCTTTTTTCGATTTATATTTTGTTTGCTTGTGTAACATTACACCAAAAAACTGGAGTTTAGATCTTGCAGCTAATTAGTCTTTGCATAAATAATTTTTTGGCCTTTTGAAAACAAATGTGATGCCAATCTTCTCTTTTCTTTTGTCTTCGACCTTTTCCTCTCTCTCTCTGTTTTTTTTGTTAAGATTATTGTCCTATATACATAAACTGAGTTAATATGAAGGATTAAACTCCTTGACCAAATCATATATAAACCTAACGAAAGAATGGAATTCAGTTTAGATTTTAAGGTTTTTTTTTTGCTTGTCTTATTTCAATACTTTTGTTTTATTTCACTTTATTTTTCACCAACCAGATTAACTTATTAGTGGATATATTTTCAAAGAAAGATTAATACACTTAATTATCATTATCAACAAACTAATAAACTTAAATTATTCTATTAAGTTTTTCGAGTATGTATCAGTTTATTCTAGTAATATTAAGTGAAAGTTCATTTGATACTTTAAAGTTCTAGCTTTAGCTTTTTGGTTTTGGAAATAATTCAATTCAGTTCAACTCACTCCTCAGCCACGGAAAATATCAGAGTCTTGAAATATTTAATCCTGGCAAATGTCCTCACTTCCCCCTCCCTTACAACAAAATTTATTATCTGTGATATTAGTATTTCCCTTGCTTCCTGCAATGTTCAAGTCTGTCACTTCCCCAGATGACATAAATTATGAGACTCAATTCATTATTGTATTTTTGTTTCCACATCCAGTGTCGTTTTTTTTTGTTTTATTTTTTTCTGATTGGGGGATCCTGCGGATCTCCTCACAAAATTTTTATTTCTGAGGAAAAGGGTTTGAATGTTTAAATACTTTATCCGAACATATTTTTTTTGGCAACAGAGCTCTCCAGATATTGAAAGACCAAGATATTTTGTTGATTTAGGATAAATTTGACTTTTGATTGGCCTCAGAATGCAGTATATTTCTACAATGAACAACATTAAAGTGAACTCCTTTTTATGGATGAAATAGGTTGTTGCCAAAACTTCTGTCTCCAAATAATAAAACATTCTTTTGGACTCAAACGAATAGCTAAAGTCTCCAATGAATTTTTTGCAAAAAAAAACAAGCTGTTATGATACTAACTACAATTAATCTAGCCGATATTCATACAACACATTAATCTAACTTTATTCGTATCCCAGAAATTCTAATTTCCCATTATCGCAATGAGTTCCGCGTTACTTCCAATTTCTTGTATTTCTTGTCGAAAAAGAAAAATAAAGTGTAACAGAATCAAACCTTGTGATCAATGTATAAAGAGACATTTACCATGTGAATTTCCAGAAAAGTTTAGAAATATCAAAATTCAAGAAGATGAAATAAAGCCTGAACTTGACGGTGAACCTGAACTTGAACCTGAGGACGATATGAATTCGATATATGATCACCCTAGGAAACCTTCTGAAAACCCGAGCATCTCAACAAGCGGCTCGGCATCAATACTATCTTCAGCGCCAAGTAAATCGACCGACTCAACTGATTCAATACCAACAAGTACCGACAGTGCCACAAATTCCGACTCTCGTGAGAAATGTATGGTTATGAAAAATCATTTAGCAGGGAAAATTACCCATTCTTCTCCATCAGCAATACCCATAACAGTTGGTTCATTGAACAATTCAATTATATCTTCAAGTAAAAATTTAATCGACAGTGATGCACCTAACCAAGACAGTGACAGTTGGACCTTGTTGAGAGATGATTATGACATCATGAAAGCGGCCAATTCGCAGTTGTTAAGTAGTAATCGATTATTAACACGTCAATTAGAAGAGTTACAACAATCAACTCTTTGTCATTTTCGTAGAAGTGATATGAGAAATTGCCACGACAATGCCCATAAGAATGGCAGCTGCAGTTGCAATAAAACTACCAAAACTATTGACAATGGTAACCACAATAGGGGAGACGCTAATGCTAATCTACTTCCAAATTTGCCTAGAAGTGGTGATAAACGTGCTAATACATCTGATTCATTTTCTGATGAATCACCAAACAAGAAAGAAAAAGTTGGAGTTTTTGGTTACTCCAAATCTAGTTTCCCCAAAGATTCAGCAAGTCAAAATCAAGGAATATATTCGAATAACCAGTTCAACGAAGACAACAGTAGTAGTCCACCAAAGGAAACATCAACCACGTCCACCGATAGTAGTAGTAGTGGAGGAGAAATTGGGCAAACACTTAGTTTTCAACCATTATCTAAAGAGCAAAGAGAATTACTTAATGGGCGAAAGGTTCATCGTGTTAAACGGAATCGAGGTCAAGGATTTTATGAACACCAGGTGTCAAGCCAACCACCTGTGAACAAAAATGGTTTACCTAATCGTCTGGTGAATCTCAATCATAATTGGGAACAGGATGCTGAGACTTATCAAGATCAAGAATCTATAAAATCCAATATCCAAATACAAAAGAGTTTGAAAAAGAAAACATTACCTATATTACCTTCTTATTTATTGAAATATGATGACCCTGGTATCAGTGTCGATTCTACCACTTATCAAGATATCAGTAGATTAAATTTTGAAGTGGTTGTTAAATTGGTTGAAAAATTTTTCGAAAACAATTCATACTATCGTACATTTATATCAAGTGTTCATGTTTTTGATTTCTTGAATGGATATAATTCAATAAATGATAGAGATTGGGAAAATGACGATGATTTATTATTGGTATATATGATTTTATGTTTATCCATTGAAAGATTGAGTCCCCAAGATTTTGTTGAATTAAACTTATTACCGGATGGTTCATTGAATATTTGTACAAAATATCGAAAGTTTCTTACTCGTCAAGTCTTATATAAAAGTTTTGAACGATTGAAAGAAAATTTAGTTGATGAGTCGATGATTACTATTCAAGCTTATATTTTATGTTCAGAATGGTTATTCTTACAACAAAACTATGAAGAGTGTTGGCAAATGATGTTCCATGCTTGTTCCATTTCATTTTCAATTGGATTACATATTATGAATCAATTCCGGGCAACTAATACCAAAGAAAATAAACCATTTAAGAACGTTGTCGACGCTACTATGGGAGAGTCTGATTCCAGCAGTGAAAAAAAGGATACAATGGAATTAGAAGAGGATAAAAAAAATGAAGACGAAGAATTGAATGCTCAACAGTATCGTCTTTGGTATGCTCTCAAATATCTGACTTCAGTGATATGTTCAATATTTGGGCGACCAAACCCCATCTCTGTGAAAGTTGGTATGATTAATAGTACAGCATTGAATCAAATAGATCAAAAGTTACATGTTTTACTTAAATCAGAGTCAAGTGAGCTGTTAAGATTGTCAAATCTTATGTTGATTGAAAATTATATGATTGATATCTCATTTGAAAATGTAATGACGTTGAAATTGAAATTTGACACTGATATATTGACTTTAGAAGATTCTTATGATAATATTCATGGAAAAACTAAAAACAGTTTGGTTGATGGTTTAGAACAACAAAATGAATCAAATGACAGTGCTGATAAGTGGGTTAGTTATGATGACTATACTAAAGGCTCATTAACTACTAAAGAATTGGATGTATTATCTGATACTATTATTTTGCACATTAATAGTGTAAAATTGTTGGAACCATTTGTTAAGAAATATGAAACACAAAAGGGCAATGACACTCTTTCGGAGAAACAAATTGATTCAATTGGCAAATTTTTACAACTATTGAATGTGTTTATCGAAAAGTTTTTGAATATGTATATCCAAAAACATTCAGTGGAAAAGGAAAGTGCCAATGATACGAGCGGTACTAATAGTGGTAAGGGATTTCAAGATAATCAAAATAGATTGGATCGAATGTCTGTTCCACCGGCCAAAGCCAATTATGGCCCTTCAAAATTTGGTAGAAAATTAAAAACCTATTATCCATTTTTAAATTCAATGTTAGGTCAAGGTATGATTGTTATATTTATCTTTTTACACCATAAGGCAAAAGAGTTTGTTGAAAATGATCCCAAAACTAAGTTGAATAATGGGTTTTTGCAACTCATTGAAAAAAATTTAGACACTTTGTTGCAATTTGAATTTAGGTTGTCAACTAAGTATATTACTACTTCAAGAATGTGGTCGTCTAATATGGTATATTTGATTAACCGAGTTTTGAATTTGATTAAAATGATCTATGAAAAGCAAGAAGAATTAGAGAGAGAAAAAGAAAAAGAGCAAGAATTTGAAGAATCAGATAAACAAAGCTTGATAACTATGAGATCAGCATCTAGTTCTGAAGAGCCTTCTAATTCAGCGCCACCAATTCCAAGTATAGAAGATGAATTCCCCATAACTACAGCACAAGGAAATCTTTTGTATTTATTCAATACCAATTCATTTGGTGATCCTTCTCAATTTGAATATTTGAATGGCTTCCACTTGAATGATCCAAATTGGTTGACTGTACTGGATAACATACCTTATTACTTGGACCCTCTTGTTGATGGGAGTAAGGAACAAATTGCTGATTATAAGCAGTACGGACCAGTAACAGAGACAACAAATGGTAACATTGATACTTCTCTTGAGCCAGTTGGAGCTGTTATTATGGAAAATTTGTCAACAAATGGGCCATCAGGTTCCAATTCTGTTAACAATACTGCAATTGCTAATGGTAGTGGAATGGATAATTCAACAACGGTATCTAATACTATTGATCCTGTGACTGCTGCTGCTGTTGCTGCTGGTACTACTACTTCCACCAATGTGACTGCTAACTCTTCTACTATTCCATTACAACCACAATCCAAGAGTTCTTCCACAACCCCTGCAATATTCAATCAAAGTTCTGGAGATGGCTTTGGATTAAATTATTATAATAATGGGAGTTGGACATCGGCATCTCCAATGATTCAAACACCAAGTGTTCAAGAACAACCAATGTCAAAAGTGTCCCCAAACTCTGGAATGCCCCCTACCATTGGATCACGAATTCCAAGTCAAACAAAATTTCCAAATCAAGTATCACCAATTCCACCAATATTGCCACCATTAGCACAACAACAGCAAGCACAACAGCAAGCACAGCCGGTTGCCAATCTTAATATTAGCTACGTTTTTCCTCATCAAATGGCAAATTATAATGCTCAACAATATGGAAACTACAATGGTCAATCAATGAAGTCCACAAAGAATGACAACAGATCAAATCAATAAACCCATTGGTTTAACTATTTTTATTATTCATTTTTAGAGTATTGTTTCAACTATATATAAGGAATTTATAGATTGATTTTACAAATTGACAACCTAGTCGTTGTATTATAGTTTATAGACAATAAAAAAGAAAATACACATATTCATATATATATATTTGGTATGTTTCGTATAGTTTGTAATGTTAGATTTCTTGGTGTGTAAGTATTCGCTAACATTAGGACGAATACCCGCTAAAAAAAATGAAACGGAGAGGTCGGTTGAAATACACCAAAAGTTGTTGTTGTTGTGGGTTAAAATTTTAAGTTAGTGGGAGGGGAAATATACCTCAAAGTGGGGTTTTCAAAAAAAACCTTTATGGCCGAGTCGAGTCCCTCGCACGATCTAATGTATGATACTGCCGCCAACCATTGCCAGTCACTACTAATCTTGGTACTATCTATTGCAATCACTGCCGCCATCAATTCTTTTTTTTCTCAACTTTTCTACTTCCATAATAATCATTAAAAAAAATTTATGGACTTGTCAAGACCGGAGAGAGGAAGAAGAAAAACTTTATCAAATAACTCTCGATCAATTAATAAATACATATTTTTTCATCATTGTTGCTATATAACCTTTTTCTTCTTCTTACTTACATCCTACTATTTATATATATATACATTTATACATTTACTCATTTACTTAGCTACTTATCTACCTTCCTTCCTTCCTTCCTTCCTTCCTTCCTTCAATGTCATCATTTAAAAAATTCACTGATTTTTTATTTTCAAAACAATCCCTTAGATATGTCTGTACAACTCATTTTTGGGGTCCAGTATCTAATTTTGGGATTCCTATAGCTGCTATTTTAGATTTGAAAAAAGATCCTGATTTAATTAGTGGACCAATGACTGGTTCATTAATACTTTATTCTTTAGTGTTTATGAGATATTCAATGGCTGTTACTCCTCAAAATTATTTATTATTTGGGTGTCATTTTGTTAATGAATTGGCACAATTGAGTCAAGGATTTAGATGGGTTAAACATCATTATGATACTTCTTCAAATGATGGTGAAGATACCAAAAAGATAACTCAAAATTGAATTTGATTAAATTGGAATTCTTTATTTTGTTTGTTTTGCAAGTAGTAAACAATGTGAATTAAAGATTGTATAATAGAAGAAGAAGAATTGAAAGAGGAGTTATATGGAAAAGATGAAATATATAAACATTCAATCCAACCAAAAATAGTCCAAATATTTATATTTATAATGAAGCATTATTGTATTTTTTTTTATTTGTCCTTTTTTTTTCAATGAATGATTTATGGCATTATTAGTATTAATATTAAAGTGTATTTCTTTTATTTATAGATGGTGTTAGTTTCATTAAATCTAGTTATTTATATTATTGGGTAAGAACTATTTGTCATATACTTATACTTATATACTTCCTTCCCCCCCCCTTCACTTGCTTTACTTTTTTTTATATATACCTTTCCTTCATTTGCTCGATATTATGCTTTATTTAATCATTGCAACCAAATTTGTATCATATATACTAATAAGAATAATGTATAATATTCTAATTTAGACATCAAGAATACTTTAGTTTATCTATAGTATCATAATATGTTGCCAAAAAACAAGACCAATATTCAATAGTTTTGTCGATAATGGTGTTCTGTCAATTGTTTACAGTGTCCCCGCAAAAGCATCCATTATTGGTGATATATGGAGCTATTAAGTCATTTAGATGGTTGGCACACTTGAGGTGACCCAAGTTCATATTTGACAGTCAATTCAAAGAATCATCTATAAGACATAATTAAGTACCAATATTGCATTGATTTCTAATATGAGCAGCACTGCTCACTACTAGTTCTCAGGCCTTGCTATCAATTGGATATTGATTAGTAATTGATATCATTATAATTCACTTTGCGGTATTATACTAGATTTGTATTGAAACAACAGGTGAGGATTTGTTGTATAGGTCGTTCAATTTTATACACGAGTGAATATCAGTATACCTTTGGTAAGAGGTTTTTTGCCTGTTTTTGGTGGCTGGACACTATGTTGTTGATTTCTAAGCGTTGTTATATTGTTGATGAATCGGAGAAAACTAGATTACTAATTGAAATGGTACAAAATAGTTCAACCGTTTCAAGTTTTCAATTATTAGAATTTTCGGAGAAAAAGAAAAGCCGTTGAAAATGAAAAAAACAATTGGAAACAACTTGACAGATCACTAGAAATTAAATTCGGTATGTAATCAAACTTTTTCTTGTGTATATCCCCTCATTCTCTTCTCTAGTTCAAATACACGGTCAATCTTGTTGGTGTATAAACTTTCTAGAAAATAATAACATATTTCCGAGGGGGGAACCTCCTTCATGCAATCTTTGTGTAATAAACAACTTGATTATAAATTTTACTGGATTAATTTCTGTTTCATCGTCAACATAATTTGCCTCAATGGAAAAAACAGACTTCAGGAAGTTTTGTGTTTTCGGAGATTTTCCCAATGGAGAAAAATGTGCTGATTTTTTACTTCTTTTTTTCTTATTTGCTTCTAGTATATTCCACACATTGTTATTGTCTTGGTGTATAGTGTAAGAATTGCCGACTTATAATGGTTATTGAAACAGCAACAGCAATCGAGAAGCTTAGCCCCCCTTCCCCCCCATACCCCTTCCTCGCCTGTTTCAAAATCTAGTTTTTTTTTACTATAAAAGCAAGACAATATCCCGGTGTGGATTTCTTTCTTCTCTCATCTTTATTCTACATTTTTTAGCAATTGCAAATATCTACTACTACAGCAACTTTCAATCAATAATAACTACTCAAAATGGTCAAAGTTTTACTCGCTCTTACTTCTTATAACGAAACTTTTTACAGTGACGGTAAAAAAACTGGTGTTTTCGTTGTTGAAGCTTTACATCCTTTTGAAGTATTCAGAAAAAAGGGGTATGAAATCCAACTTGCTTCTGAAACTGGTACTTTTGGATGGGATGATCACAGTGTGGTCCCAGATTTTTTGAATGGTGAAGATAAAGAAATTTTCGATAATGCTAATTCTGAATTCAATGTTGCTTTGAAAAATTTGAAAAAAGCTTCTGATCTTGATCCAAATGATTATGATATCTTTTTCGGTAGTGCTGGTCATGGTACTTTATTTGATTATCCACATGCTAAAGATTTACAAAAAATTGCTACTACTGTTTATAATAAAGGTGGTGTTGTTTCTGCTGTTTGTCATGGTCCTGCCATTTTTGAAAATTTGAACGATCCAAAAACTGGTGAACCATTAATTAAAGGTAAAAAAATCACTGGATTCACTGATATTGGAGAAGATATTTTAGGTGTTACTGACATTATGAAGAAAGGTAATTTGTTGACCATTAAACAAGTTGCTGAAAAGGAAGGTGCTACTTATATTGAACCAGAAGGTCCATGGGATAATTTCACCGTCACTGATGGTAGAATTGTTACCGGTGTCAACCCACAATCTGCTGTCAAAACTGCAGAAGATGTAATTGCTGCTTTTGAATGTAATTAACTAACTAAATAACTAAATAAATAGGGCATACAAAGGGTGTGGATTTAGTTAGATTTAGTAAAGAAATATAAATAATCTATCACAGTATTTTATTCTTGGTGTAGTAGTAGGTTAGCCAGACTGGGATAAGTTGTTACTTGTCAACGTGTAGGCATTGATTATGTGTGTGCGTGTTTTAAAGATGAATCAAATTATATCCTAAATTGGAAATAAAGGGCGAGCAAAGAGAAGACACATATTATATTTTGTTGGTTTTTTCCTTTGATTGTAGAGTTACGTTCCACAACAATAGACAAAACCAAAAAGTATAATAGTAGGGAGGGATGATGATGTGGTTATTAAATGGGTATATGATTACGTTTCTGTATGTCTTTACGAGTGTTTCTAAACAGATCTAGAAAGATCTACTAAACAAGAAAGCTTAATTAATTTTGTTGGGTATTTTTTTATTTTAGGGTTTGAATTAGCATGGGGAGGAAAATTGTTTGGTCTCCCTTGTGGGTGGTGGGAGGATAACAGCTGCCAGGCGTTAGTCGTTGGTGGTGGTGGTGTGGTGGTGGTAGTGTAGAACGATCAGCACCAACAAAAATCTTTCGACAACGAAAAAATTAAAAATTTTGAAAGATTCTACTTTTAGTTAATCTCTTCTTTAAACTAATTCAATATAATAAACTCAAAATATAACACCATTGGAAAAAAAGAAAGAAAGGAAAAATAAATTCTTGAAATAATAAAAATACATACCACCCACTCAACACACACATCACACACATATGAACTAAAGTAGTTTTCAACAACTTCCCACTTTTCCTTCATATATATATAATTTTTTAGAACAAACACAACTTCAAAAGAAACATAAATTAAAAGATATTTGACATTTTATCCCCCCACTCATATTCATACTTCATACTCGTACTAATAAAATTTCAACAATTATGTCAGCCGTTTCATCATTCTTTACTAAACTCAAATTTTATCTCAAATCAGGACTTTATGGAACCCTTGTTGCTGGATGTGCCATATATGGTGTATTAGCATCGATTATATTAAGAATTGTTAATAAAGCTGAATATGCTCAATATGCAGTTGCTAAAGCTTGTTATTATGTTGTTAGTTTATTTTTGGGATTAAAAATTAATATTAAAAATGAAAAATATTTACAAAATCTTCCTGCTATAGTTGTTGCTAATCATCAATCAGCATTAGATATTTATGTTTTAGGGAAAATTTTTCAACCGGGTTATACTGTTACTAGTAAAAAATCATTAAAATATGTTCCATTTTTAGGTTGGTTTATGGTTTTATCAGGAACATTTTTTTTGGATAGATCTAAAAGTGCTTCTGCTAAAAAAGTTTTAGATGGAGCTTTAACTGGATTGAAAAATCAAGGGAAAGCATTATTTATTTTCCCTGAAGGTACTAGATCAGCTACTGAGGATTTAACCATGTTACCATTTAAAAAGGGGGCTTTCCATTTGGCTAGACAAGCGGGAATTCCAATTATCCCCGTGGTGGTTTCGAATACTTCAACGATTTTCAATTCTAAACGGAAAATATTTAATACTGGAGAAATCAATATTGAAGTTTTACCACCAGTTTCTACATCTGATTGGGAAACTCATGAAGATGTTACTAATGCTTGTAATAATATTAGAGATGATATGATTAAAACTTTGAAAAAATTGGGAAATTCCAAAATACCGGGATCTAAACCAAGAGAAGATTTTTATCCTTCTGAATCGGAAGATACTTCAGAAACCGATGTGGAAATAATTAATGAACAAACTCCATTAAAAGCTACTGCTGTTTCTGATTAAACAAACAAAGAAACATTTCAACATTTTATTTGCTTAATGCTATATATATATATATATACACTTGTTTGGTATTCTTATTACTGGCCATTATCTTTTTTTTTGTTTTTGTTTTCAACAAATTATATACTTGTAGAATTATATATTATATTAACTTATATTTTGCCTTAATAATATACACCTATTGCATGCTTTAATGAGATAGTAGTTCAAACTTTATTCTAATATGATTGCTTTCTTCTTTTTTACTTTTTTTGGTTTCAATGGTTCAACACCATTGGATTCTGTTGTCGTTGATTTACCTTCTTCTGAGGTCTTTTTCAGTTTTTTCAGTTTTTTCTTTGACTTTGCTTCCTTATCCTTATTCTTTGGTTCAACTGTAGTTTTCTTTAATTTTTCACGAAGGGCTTCTAAATCAATTTCATATTCTTTATCATTATGAATTTGTGTTTCAGAATCATTTGATACCAAATCAAAATTATCTAAATTTGATGAATCAATTTTAAATGTATTCTTTTTAGTAGGTTTTTTCTTTTCTTTATGAGCTTGAATTTGAGTTGATTCAATTGGTGTAGTAATATTTGATTCTCCAACAATAGTTTCTTCATCCAAAATAAGAACTTTTTCCTTTTTCAATTTATTCGATTTTTTCTTCTTTGTTTGTTTCTTCTTTTTGTTCATATCGGTATCGGTCTCTGATACAATAGTGTTGGTAATTGATGCATTTTCACTTTCAACATCTGGTGAAATACTTTCTGATTTTATTTTTTTACTCTTGGATTTCTTTTTAGTCTTAACCACAGCATCATCATCAAGATAATATGGATCATCTTTTAATCTTTCTAATCTTTCTTTTTTCTTTTCTTGTGGTTCATCACTTGATAAATGAATTAATGGTTCCATAACTTCAACTTCAGATAAATATAATTCATAGTTATCAGAACTATTATCGTCAAATTGTTCTAATTTGAAATCTGGTGAATGAATTTGAGTATTCAAATCTAAATCTTCAGGAACACCTACATTACGTTGAGCATTCTTAGCAACGGGGTTAAGAGTATAGGCTGTGAAAAATGAGGGTAAAACATGGGTAAGTAACATTGGCAATTGCTTCATTCCATTATCATCTTCTTGTTGGTTTTCTTGCTCTTGTGTTTCTTCTTCTGCTTCATTGCCACCAGTAAGGTTTTTTGATTCCAGTTCCTCGTTTTCAGCAAATGGATTATATTCTTCTTCCTGTATTGGTAGGGTCGACTTTGAAGGTTTTGAATTGCCCTCTTCATCAGAAGAAACTAAATTCTCATACCCATCATCTTCACTTTCACTATCATCTTCACTGTCGTCATTCTCCTCCTCCTCCTCTTCTTCTTCTTCTTCGTCGTCGTCTTCAGATTCAGATTCAGATTCAGATTCGGAATCACCCCCTTTAGCTATAGGCAAATCCTTATACATTTTCAAATCAGATTCTTCAAGCTTTTTAATATCAGTAAAATCATTATCAGTCATTGCTTCTAATATCAATTTCAAAAATTCTAACCAAGATAATGCTCGTTCTTGAACTTCATAATTTGGATGATTTTCCCAATTGCTCAAGAATCCTATTAATCGATACAAGTGATAGCATAGTTCATGATATTTTACTAAAGGAAGTTGACCATTGGTAGTTGCAAAATTATTAATGTAATCAGTAGCAATTCCATTATATAATTTGACTAAGGCTTGTATTAATACTGCTACCACTGATGTAAAATGTAAATTGATGAGTTTTGCTGATACTGGGAAATAAATATTAGAAGTTAAACCCAATTTCTTATCTATTTGATGATTAATTAATGTGTTAAAAACTTTGATTTTCTTATCTATATCTAAAACCATAACTTGTGCATCTTCTCCATCACTGTCACTGTCGCTGTCATCATCACCGTCATCATTTTGGGTTACTTTCAACTCGCTAATATATTCACCCAAAATCCAATATAAATCTTTTAATATTAATGCAGAAGAATCCAATAATCTCACATCTTGAACTAATTCTAAAACGACATTTTGTAACAAGTATGATCTCACTGATGGAACTTTGGTTGCCAAATTTTTGAATTCTTTACCAACTTCAGTTGAAATTTCATTAGCAATATGAGATGCTATTAAACCCGAATTGGTGGCTCCTTCCACTGGCAATAGAGTTAAATTAATAACATCTTTTAAAACAGCAACATACCATCTAAAATTAGGGATGTTGACATAATTATTTTGTGATGCAATTTGAAGAATTTTCAATGTGACCTCTAATTTTAACATATCATCAATCATATTGTTATCAGGCACTAATCGCATCAACATAATTTTAACGACTTCAGTTATATTATCTTCATTAACAAGATAATTAGACACTTCTAATGCCTTACGTTTAATAATCAAATCACGATCATTTAAACATTCTAAAACAATTTCGGATATACCTTCCACATCATTTATCAAAATCGGGAAAATTTTCAAAGTATTGATTAATGCTATTAATCCAACAAATTTCAAATTGGAATCATTTGTCAAAAAGAAAAGTTTCAATTGATTAATACAAAGTTTTGCTGTTTCTTTATCTTTGGATGAATCTGCAGAAAGCATTTGTCCACTAACAATACAATTGATACATTCATATATCAATGATGATGCTTGAGTTCGTAACATTAAATCTATAATTGTCGGGAGTATTTTCTTTTTCATTCTTGGTTCGACTTTAGATAAACTTTGAAACAATTTTAAAATTCTAATGATTAACCAATTATTTTTCGTATCTTCTAGAATGGCAAAGAATTTGGGTAAATAATTGATGAAAATATTTGGGTTTTTCTTAGAGATTTCACAAATAACATTAATGGTAGCACTAACCACGGCAATTTCTGAATCATCTAATTTTTCAATGACTCTATTAAAATTTAATCTTAAACTTTCAGGATACTGTAAAAATATTTTATACATTGCCAATATAGCTTTTTTCCTAATATATGGTTTGGAATGATTTAATTTCATCAATACATCATCATTAATATCTTTAGCCAAACTTGGTGTAACAATTGTGGCAATCCCACTCAAAGCTAATCCAATATCAACATGATTATGAGAATTAAGATCTTTTTTGAATTGATTAGTGGCTAAAATAAGTAAATCTTGTTCATTTTTAAATGATTGAATGGCAGCTAAATATCCAATTCTTTTCTGTTGAAATTTACTCGATGACATAACTTCAAGAATTTGAAAATTACACCAAGACATATCAAATCCATACATTTCCAAATATGCTAATTTAAGAATCGCCATGGCTTTAGTTTCTAGATCTGTTGTTGTCAATTCATTTCGACATTCTTGAATCGCCACATCAAGAAAATTACCTAAACTTTCTGGTGATTCCTTAGTATGTGCTCTTATTCCTTTGATTAAATCATTAAGTGATTTTTCAAACAGAATACCAAATGGTTTAAGTCGAGCCAAAACCTCTGAGTTCTGTAATTGGAAAGATGACATTAATAGGGTTGAATATTAAAGAAAGTCACGTCACGTCA
>OBUW01000661.1_pt1 | contig 14449 bp, 10 predicted proteins | sample 1475761 | NCBI WGS metagenome assembly OBUW01 (sample SAMEA2579908, study PRJEB22360) | human gut metagenome | biome: human gut; feature: human-associated habitat; material: faeces | place: Denmark | collected 2008/2010
CACCTCCAATCATCGAATCCGAATTTCTTCAGTCCAATAATCGGGGTGCGGTTCACAATCGCAATGATTGCGGACCCCTTCACCATGTATTCGGCTTCAGAACATATTTCAGAACATGACGGTGGCGAGAGAAGCGATGCCCACCGCAGCACCGGCAAGCATGACCGGCACCAGCGCAAGTCCGATCCATGGTTTGTTGGCTTTCGGATCGGGATCCGCATCGCGCCGCCACAAATAGGAGCACACGCCGAACGCTACGATGACGGCCAGCGTCACCACCGAGGCGATCACCCATGCCAACATCGACCCATATTCGGTGGAGGCGGCATTCTCACCGGTATGCACCAACGGTAATATCGTCGGCAGGAAGCACCAGCCGGCGGACGAAATCATCGCAACGCCTTCGAGCACATTATGCGACAACGAACGAATCAGATGCGTACGGTTCTCGCGCGCCATCTGACGGCCAAACACAATCACGATCAGCAGCACCAACAGTCCTCCGACGCCGGCGATCCAGCCCTCCTGCATCCAGAACGTGTCACGGTGAGCGATGTCGGCAGGGAAAATCGCGCGCCCCAGCATCATCGTCGTGGCGCACACCACCGACAGCAAACCTGCGATCACGGAGATCACATGCCCGACGGTGCCGTCACGGAACGGACTGAACACCGTAAGCAGCACGATCATCACGACCGAGGCGACGACCGTGTACGAGACGATAGCGGGATTATCGGGGTTTCCATAGGAGATACCGGGAATCAACGCCAACACGACCAATACGACGTAAGCGACGATCTGGATCGCCAGGACCTTGCCGAAGGATCCCCTCGAATCATGCGGACGAGTCGCGGCATCAGTTGCGGACATCTCAGCCCCCTTTTCATAATGTGGTCAAACCGTATGTGCTAGGAACCAATGTAGCCGTAAGTGTCCACATCATGCGTCTACAATCATGAAACACCGGTAACACTGCAAGAGTACAATCGCGGCATCAGCAACAAACCAAAGGGGACTAACGTGACGGACCTTACGCTTATGACGTTCGCTAGCGACCCCGCCACCGTACTTCCCTCCCTCGCCCTGCTTTCGCATCGCGTGCGCGTATTGCCGATGGATGCGGCGAGTTTGGTGAAGATGCCGGAAAACACGATTCTCTTTCTTGACGCACGTGACGATCTAGCCACCGCGAAGACGCTGTGCCGTCTGATTCACGCCTCCGGACTGTCCACGCCGATTGTGCTGATTCTCACCGAGGGCGGCTTCACCGTGGTCAATTCCCAGTGGGGCATCGCCGACGTGGTGGTTTCCACCGCCTCCCCGGCCGAGGTCGAGGGGCGCCTGCGTCTGGTGTCGGAACGTGGCAACGCTCCGACGGGATCCGCAGCCGGAGCCGCCGAAACCGGCGTACAGAACGAGGACGGTCTCATTCGTTCCGGCGATCTGGTCGTGGACACCAATGGCTATACGGCAAGCCTGCGCAGCCATCCGATCGACCTTGCCTACAAGGAATTCGAGTTGCTCAAGTATCTTGTGCAGCATCCGGGACGCGTATTCACCCGCGCGCAGCTGCTGCAGGAAGTATGGGGCTACGATTATTATGGCGGCACTCGTACCGTCGACGTGCATATCCGTAGGCTCCGCGCCAAGCTGGGCGGAGAGTATGAACATGTGATCGGCACCGTACGTAATGTCGGATACCGTTTCGACCCGCCGGAGGAAGAGGAAGGCGAGAACGCCGCCAAGGCAAGCGCCGCACATGCCGATGCAAGCGAGGCGTAGCGCGTAAAGCATCGCAATCGCACGATCGCCCGAGTAGAATCATGGGCAATGCCACGAGAGTCCAAAGCAGCGCGCCTGAAACGCATGCACCATGAATACGAGGAATTGTGCGAGACGATTCCCGAGCCGAAGTGCGCGCTGAATTTCACCAATCCCTTTGAGTTACTGGTGGCGACCGTGCTCAGCGCCCAGACCACCGACAAGCGCGTGAATATGGTCACGCCCGTGCTGTTCGGCCGGTTTCCGGGACCCGCCGACCTGCAGGCCGCCGATCCCGAACAGGTTGAGGACATCATCCATTCCATCGGCTTCCACCGCACCAAAACGAAGAACATCATCAGACTCTCGCACGACCTGTGCGAACGATATGACGGCACAGTGCCCGATTCGATGGAGGAACTGACCGCATTGCCCGGAGTCGGCCGCAAAACCGCGAACGTGGTATTGGGCAACGCCTTCGACAAACCAGGATTTCCCGTCGACACGCATGTGATTCGTGTGACCGGACGTCTGCACTGGCGTAGTGACTGGGCTTTGCCCACTCCGGATCCGGTGGCCATTGAACGCGAAATCACCGCATGCTTCCCACCCTCGGAATGGACGGACCTGTCTCACCGGCTGATCATGCATGGCAGAACCACCTGTCACGCCCGCAAACCGAACTGCCTCGACTGCCCGTTGAACGATACCTGCCCGAGTGCGTTCAAGGTGTAGATACCGCATGGGAACCAAGCCCGTGTAGTATGTGTCCACTACACTCGGGCATATGCAGAAGAACGGGAAGAAGCAGCGCGATTGGCACGACGCGGCTACACGGTGGCTGATTTTCTTTGGCGTCGCCATCGTATTGAGCGTGATGCTGTGGCTGGGATGGTCGCTGACGAACCGACGCAACCCGATTCCCGTATTCGGCACGCTCACCACGGATTCCACCGTGTCGATCGGCCTGCGCGACGCTCCCGAATCCCTCGACATCCGCACCCAGCAGGGCCATGCCGTGGAGCAGGCGCTACTCGGCAACGTCTACGAAACGTTGGTGTCCCGCAGTGAGACCAACAAGCTCCAACCCGGACTGGCCTCATCATGGCAGATCTCCGACGACGGACTGACCTACACCTTCACCCTGCGCAGCGGCGTGAAATTTTCCAACGGCCACTCACTTGACTCGGCCGACGCGGTCTGGTCGTTGCAGAACGCGGTCAACAATCATTATGTCGACGCCGACCAGCTCGACGGATTGCAGCAGGTCGACAATCCCGACGCACATACGCTCGTCATCACCCTGTCCAAACCGAATCCGCGGCTGCTACGCGCACTCAGCGGACGGGCCGGCATCGTATACGATGAGGAAAGCGACAATGACTATGCGAAAACCGCCGTCGGGTCCGGCCCCTTCACCGTGGCGCGTGCGTCGAAATCCGAAATCGTGCTTCAACGCAACGATTCGTACTGGGGTACCAAGGCTGCTTCCTCGCAAATCACCCTATACTATTACTCCTCCGAAAGCTCGCTGACCAGCGCCATGGAAGGCGGCAAAATCAGCATGGCGCTGCCGCTCAGCGCCGACGCCGCCGAAACGCTCAACGCAACGCGCGGCATCAGTGCGGATTCCGGCATCAGCTTCGACAAGGTGATGTTGGCGTTCAACAATGCGAACGAATCCATCCTCGTCGACCAGCAGATGCGCAAGGTCATGCGCTACGCCATCGACGCACGATCGATCGCGAAGACCGCCAATGACTCCTACGGGGCGCTCGGAGGGCCGATCAGCCCTCTGGAAGACGGTTATGAGGATCTGACGGAACTGTTCCCCCACGACCTTACGCAGGCGCAACAGCTGCGCTCCTACTTCGGCACCGGTTACATCGGCACCATCGACCTGCTCATCCCCCAGCAGTACGAAACCATCGGCAACACCGTCAAAGAACAGATCGAACAGCTCGGCGTCTCCGTCAACATGGAGGTCCTTGACACCGCCACCGTGCAACAGCGCGTCAACGACGGCAGCTACACCATCGCGTTGATCACCATGAGCGGCGAGAACGACGCTTCCGTCTTCACCGACGGTCAATCGGTGTTCCATTTCGAAAACGGTGACTGCCAGCGAGCCTATGCGGATGCGCTCGCAGCGACGAACGACGACGATTATCAGGAAAGAATGCGCACCTATGCGCGCACCGTCAGCGAGAACGCGGCCTGCGACTGGCTGTACACGCGCAAGAACTTCATGGCGGTTTCCGACCGGCTGCAGGGATATCCGAAGAATCTGACCGACCGTCTGTTGCCGCTGAGCAGGGTCGCATTGCACTGATTTTTCCGTGTCATTCCGGCGATTGACGAGAATCGTCCGTATTGACGCCAGTTGTCACAATCGCTTTCTAGACTAACGCTTATGACTGAAAGCCAAGCTAATACCATCAATGCGAACCTCACGCCGCTGCCCGACAAGGTCGGCGTGGACGGTCTCGAAGACAAGTGGCGCGGCGTCTGGGACGAAGGCGGAGTCTACAAGTTCCGGAACACCCGCGACCGTAAGGCCGTCTATTCCATCGACACCCCGCCGCCCACCGTTTCCGGCCATCTGCACGTCGGCCACGTGTTCTCCTACACGCACACCGATATAATCGCCCGTTTCAAGCGCATGAACGGCTTCGACGTGTTCTATCCGATGGGCTGGGACGACAACGGCCTGCCGACCGAACGCCGTGTGCAGAACTACTATGGCGTGCGCGTGGACACCTCCCTGAAGTACGATCCGAATTTCGTGCCGCCGTTCGAAGGCACCGACGGCAAGAAGATCGACGCCAAGGATCAGGTGCCGATCAGCCGCAAGAACTTCATCGAACTATGCGAGAAGCTCACCGCCCAGGATGAGAAGCAGTTCGAGGCGCTGTGGCGCTCCCTCGGCCTGTCCATCGACTGGTCGCAGACCTACCACACCATCGGTGAGCATCCGCAGCGCGTGGCCCAGAAGGCGTTCCTGCGCAATCTGGCCCGTGGCGAAGCCTACCAGAAGGACGCTCCGGGCCTGTGGGACGTAACCTTCCAGACCGCAGTGGCCCAGGCCGAGCTGGAATCGCGCGAATATCCGGGCTTCTACCACAAGATAGCCTTCCGTTTCGAAGATGGCACCCCGATCTATATCGAAACCACCCGTCCGGAATTGCTGGCGGCCTGCGGCGCGCTGATTGCGCACCCGGATGACGACCGTTACAAGAAGTATTTCGGCCAGTACGTCTACTCCCCTCTGTTCCATGTGAAGGTGCCGATTCTGGCGCACAAGGCCGCGGAGATGGACAAGGGCGCCGGCATCGCCATGTGCTGCACGTTCGGCGATGTGACCGATGTCGAATGGTGGCGTGATCTGAATCTGCCGCTGCGTTCCATCATCCAGCGTAACGGCCGTATCGTCATGGACACCCCGGACTGGATCGAAGACGGCAAGGGCCGCGAGATCTTCCAGGAGACGGCCGGCAAGACCACGTTCTCCGCACGTAAGATCATCGTCGATGCACTGCGTGAATCCGGCGATCTGGACGGCGAGCCGACGCCGACCAAACGTATGACGAACTTCTACGAGAAGGGCGATAAGCCGCTCGAAATCGTCACCTCCCGCCAGTGGTATCTCAAGAACGGCGGCACCGACCAGCAACTGAACGCCGAGCTGATCGAGCGTGGCAAGGAGCTGAACTTCCATCCGGACTTCATGCGCGTGCGCTATGAGAATTGGGTGCATGGCCTCAACGGCGACTGGCTGATTTCCCGCCAGCGCTTCTTCGGCGTGCCGTTCCCGCTGTGGTACCCGGTGAAGGAGGACGGCACCGCCGACTACGATCACCCGATCGTGCCGAGCGAGGACATTCTGCCGATCGATCCGACCGACGACGTGCCGGAAGGCTACAGCGAGGACCAGCGTGACGTGCCGGGCGGCTTCACTGCCGAACAGGACATCATGGACACCTGGGCCACCTCGTCGCTCACCCCGCAGATCGTGACCCGCTGGGAGGAGCCGGGCGAAGAGAACCGGGCCATCTTCAACGCCACCTTCCCGATGGATCTGCGCCCGCAGGGCCAGGACATCATCCGTACATGGCTGTTCTCCAGCGTGGATCGCGCGCATCTCGAGAACAAGTGCCTGCCGTGGGCCAACGCCACGCTGTCGGGCTGGATTCTCGATCCGGACCATAAGAAGATGTCGAAGTCCAAGGGCAACGTGGTCGTGCCGGACAAGCCGATCAAGCAATTCGGCGCCGACGCGGTGCGCTATTGGGCTGCGGCGGCCCGTTTGGGCTTGGACGCCACCTACGACGAAGGTCAGATGAAGATCGGCCGCCGTCTGGCCATCAAGCTGCTCAACGCCACCAAGTTCGCGCTGGCCATCGGCCGCGAGGACGAGAACCATCATGTGGGCGCTGCGGCCACCGCAAGCTGGAATCCGGCCGACGTGACCGAGCCGCTGGATCGTGCCGCCATGGCCAAGATGGCCCATGTGGTGAGCGAAGCCACCGAGAATCTCAACAACTATGAGCATTCCAAGGCTCTTGAGGTCATCGAGAACTACTTCTGGCAGTTCTGCGACGATTACATCGAGCTGGTCAAGAACCGCGCCTACGGTACCGCCGATTCCACCGGCCATGTGCCGAGCGAGATGGCCGTGAAGTCCGCACGCACGGCTCTGGGCCTGGGTCTGGACGCATTCACCCGCCTACTGGCCCCGTACCTGCCGTACGCCACTGAAGAAATGTGGAGCTGGATGCATGAGGGCGAGGGTTCCGTGCACCGCTCCGCATGGCCGAAGGCCGAGACGTATGCCGCCGCCGCGTTCAAGGCGTCTCCGGAGCTGCTCACCCATGCCGGTGAGGCGCTGGCCGCGCTGCGTGGCATCAAGTCGAAGGCCAAGGTTTCGATGAAGACCCCGATTCTGTCGGTGAAGCTGGGCGTCTCCGACGAGGTGCGCGGCTCCATCGAGAGCGCGCTGGCCGATATCGCCGAAGCGGGTCGCGTGGTGGGCCGCATCTCCTTCGTGGGCGCCGCAGCGGCGGCCAAGGCCATCAAGGAGACCGCTGAAGCCGCCAAGGATGCCGCGGCGGCGGCCAAGGCCGAGGCAGAGGCCGCAATCGATGTGATCGTGGCTGACAGCGAACTCGGTGAGCCACCGGCCAAGAAGCCGAAGAACCAGTAAGCCGGAAAGACCCTGGTCGTTGGGCCCTTCTCCCCGTCAGAGGGAGGAGGGCCCGATTCATAGCACGGGAACGGAAAGCAGATACTGGGTGCCGTGACCGGTCGCACCGACCGTGCCACCTGTGATATGACGACTGCCGAGATGTTGGACGGCTTCCTGCAGCATTTCCGCGGCGGAGGCCAGTTCGACGGTCTCATCGATCAGATCGCTGGAATCAGCCTCGATCGGCGCACGCGAACTGACGATGCTGTATGCGCTGATCGGCAGCGACCCCGCACCGGCGGATGCCGCACCCGAAGCACCCGAAACAGCGTCACCTGACGTTGCGGAGTCTTTTGCGTCGCTTTCCGACGAACCGTCCACTCCCCCGACCTTCGCCATGTTCTTCGACGTAGTGTCGGCGGCGGCACCGAACGATGAACGCAATCCGCCGGCGTAGCTCATCACATCATCCATGCTGATGGCGTTCCGGTCGTCCACCAAGCTGTCCGTGGCACCGTCCTCGCTCTGCTGACGAATCGCCTTGGCCTGCGCATGCTCAACCTTGCGTTTGGCCTTCTGACGGGCCTTCTCGGCTTTTGCGGGCAACGTCGTACCGTCGGACAAGGTGTGGCCGCTGTGCAGAGAGGCAATCCGCACCGTGCCGCGCGTGGTCGTCGCGGAATCCTGGGACGAGGTGCTGGAAGCGTTGGAATCATTGCCGGCGGCATCATCGGTTTCCAACTGATCGGCGAAGCGCACCGCAATCTGATGGAAGGCGCTGGCCTGACCGGTATGTTCGCTGGCATCCGCCAGTGCGTTCATGGCGTCGGCCACGTTGCCGGCGGCCGCGGCAAGTTTCCTGTTCGTGTCGATGCCGCTGCGCACGTCCGCAATCGCCTGACGTTCGTAATGCGAGGCCGTTGCGGCCGTGGCTCCGAGCTCTTTCAAGCGTGCGGTGTAGGCATCGGTGAAATCCATGGAATAGGGGATCATCGCGCTCGATAGCTGCGATTGCCCTGCACTGTAATCCTTGGCGCCCCGTTGCTGTTCCTCGCCGGCGCGTCTGCCCAATTCGCTAAGCAGTCCCGACGTGCCGCGCCGTTCGATGGTACGAATCACGTCGTCCACGGCATCGGCGGCACCGGCATGCCGGTAGGCGGCGCTCACATCGTTCACCGCGTTGGCGAGATCGACCACGGATCGTGCCACGTCAGTATCGCCGTTGAGTTCGGCGGCGGTGCCTAGAATGGCGGAAAGTTGCGTGGAATCGCCGATCGAACCGGAAAGATGGGCCGTATATGAGCCGACATACGCATCGATATAGCCGTCGAAGGCCTGCTGATGCGTGGCCGTCCGCTCGGCGATGGTCTGCGTGGCCAGTTCCTTTTCCCGGTCGCGCAGTGTTTTCAACTGTTCGATGAGCTGATGATTGCTTTGCGAGCCGACATTCGTCAGACCATCCACCAGGTTGGAGGCACGGTCCGTCAGATTGTTGAGATTATCGGCAAAATCATCATCGTCTTCGGCCCGCACGGCAGCGACGGCCAATGAACTCATCGTGAAATGCCTGGCATCGACATATGTGGTGAAGGTCAGTTCCTCACCCGGCTCGCCAATGGCGGCGATCAATGTGGAGGAATTGCCGGATATCACGCTCACGCCATCGTCGGATACGACGTCGCTGCCGACGCGGCTGGGAATGGTGAAGGCGACCACAGGTACGAGATCGCGTGCATCGTCGGTAATCGTTTGGGTGGCGCCGTCGACGGCCTTGACCGTCAGACGGATACCGACCATGCCGGTGGCGCCGTTCACCTGCTGCACGCTCACGTCCGGGCCATTCAACGTGAACGTGGCGCTCACGGACCATGGCAGCGATACCGTACCGGCGGCGATGCGTCGGGAAAGCGCGGCGGCCCCGAACAATATTCGTCGGGAAGCCGCGGAGCCGCTGTCCGTCAGATACAGCCGCCCGGGCCGGTCGGCCGCCGTATAGGAACTCATCACGTCATGCGAGGCCACGTCGACGGCATAGCGTCCATCCTGGCGTATCCGGCCTACGATGTCGGATACGCCTACGCCGACCACGGGCAACCCGCACAGTACGACCATCGCGATGGCGGCGGCGCATGCGCGACGCATCGTGCGAACGTTGCGATGACGAGTGCACATGCCGGACCTTCTTAGCAGTCAGAATATTGTTCCACAACAAATTGTTCCAAAACAAACAATCTACTGCGCGGTATGCCCGCAGAGTCCGGAAAATGGGCAGATCAGGCGAACACGTCGAGTACGCCCGGATCGCCTCCCGCATCGGCGATGCGCTTATGACGGCGCTTGGCCTCGGTCACCACGAATTCGCGGTACATTTCGGCGATATCGGGGTCAAGACCGGCATCGACGGCAATGCGATGCAACCGTTCGATCTGGTAGTCCTCACGCTTGTAGTCGGCCGGGGCGAAGCCGGCACGCGCCTTGAGCACGCCCACCTGGGACGTGTACTTGAATCGTTCCGCCAACAGCGACACGATGGCCGTGTCGACATTGTCGATTGACTGACGCAACGACTTGATCTTCGCCACGGTTTCGGCGACCTGGGGATCGCCTTGGGCGGTATCCGCATCGATGACGGTTTCGGTTTCGTCCGGTTCTGCTGGCCGAAGCCAGTCGTGTTCGCTATCGCTCATGGTCACCAGAGTACCGCTACTTTGCGAAGTAACGCTGCAGCACGATCGTGGTTTCGGTGCTTACCGGAACGGTTTGGTGAATGACGTTGAGCAGCTCTTCGAGCTTGCTTGGCGATTCCGCACGCACGGTGAGCATGTAGCTGGGCGAGCCGGCCACGGAATCGCACGACATGATGCCATCGACGTCGTGCAGTTTTCCCGGAATTTCGGATTCGCACGCATAATCGGTGGGGGTGACCGCGATGTAGGCGCTGACCGGCAGACCTCGCTTCTCATCATCGATGATCGCCTTGTATCCGCTGATCACGCCGCGGCGTTCCAGCTTCTGTACGCGCGACTGCACCGCCGACACCGACAGTCCGGTCGCCTCCGAAAGCTGGGCCAGTGTCGCACGGCCGTCCTTCTCCAACATGTTCAGGATGCACGTGTCGATGCCGTCGATCTGGCATGCGATCGATCGCGCGCTCTCCGCAGTGGTGCCACTACTTGTCATAAACGGTCCCTCCTCATACCAAGCCCATGTATCCAATATCGGCAATGCCGATACCCCTAGTGACAATCGGCGTAATACCCCTAACCATACCTATTTCAGTGCACATCGCCACGCATCATTTTCGCTACAAGAGTGCCGTCTTTTTGCAGACGCAGCGTTTCACACTGATTATTTCCACCATCACCCTTTTATATATTGCAATATTTTCTAATATCAGTTTCAGAAAACGTATTTTTTATTCTTTTTGAAAAATACGAAAATCCTGTTTATATAGTGGCCACGGATCGGAACGCCGCAACGAAGGTGCCGTCAACGCAACACGAAGGGGCATGCAACCCGTTCGTTGCATGCCCCTTGATGGATATCGCACATCAGCCGATGGCCAAGTGTTTCGGCCACGCCCGCAATTGGCGCGGACGGACGTCGGCGCTATCAGTTGCCGCTGGTCACGTTACCGCTCTGCTGAATCAGCGAAGCCATGAAGTCGCGGTTGGTCGCGGTCTTCTTCAGACGCGGCACAAGCGTCTGGTAGGCCTGCTCCGGCTCGAGACCGCCGAGCAGACGGCGCAGACGGTAGATGATCGGCAATTCCTGCGGATCGGTGATGAGCTCCTCGCGACGGGTGCCGGAGGCATTCACGTCGATGGCCGGGAACAGGCGCTTGTCGGCAAGCTCGCGGCTCAGACGCAGCTCCATGTTGCCGGTGCCCTTGAATTCCTCGAAGATCACCTCGTCCATCTTGGAACCGGTTTCCACCAGTGCGGAGGAGATGATGGTCAGGGAGCCACCGTTTTCGATGTTGCGGGCGGCACCGAAGAACTTCTTCGGCGGGTACAGGGCCTGGGCGTCCACGCCACCGGACAGGATGCGGCCGGAAGCCGGTGCGGCGATGTTGTAGGCGCGGGCGAGGCGGGTCATGGAATCGAGCAGCACGACCACGTCCTGACCGAGCTCCACGAGGCGCTTGGCACGTTCGATGGCGAGTTCGGCGACGGTGGTGTGGTCGGAGGCCGGGCGGTCGAAGGTCGAGGAGATGACCTCGCCCTGCACGGTACGCTCCATGTCGGTGACCTCTTCCGGACGTTCGTCCACGAGCACGACCATCAAGTGGACTTCCGGATTGTTGGTGGCGATCGCGTTGGCGATGTTCTGCAGGGTGATGGTCTTGCCGGCCTTCGGCGGAGAGACGATCAGGCCGCGCTGGCCCTTGCCGATCGGCGCCACGATGTCGACGAGACGGCCGGTGAGCTTGTTCGGCGTGGTCTCCTGCTTCAAACGCTCCTGCGGATACAGCGGGGTCAGCTTGTTGAACTGCGGACGATTCATCGCCTCTTCCACGGACAGCCCGTTGATGGAGTCGATGGACTGCAGCGGCACGAACTTCTGGCGCTGGTTGCGACGGTCGCCCTCACGCGGAGTGCGGATGGAGCCGTGCACGGCGTCGCCCTTGCGCAGACCGTACTTCTTGACCTGGCCCATGGAGACGTATACGTCATTCGGTCCCGGCAAGTAGCCGGAGGTGCGCACGAATGCGTAGGATTCGAGCACGTCGACGATGCCGGCGACCGGTACGAGGTCTTCCTTCGGCTCCTCGCGACGCTGCTCGCGCTCGGTATGGTCGTTGTTGCGATCGTTGCGCTCGTTGCGATCGGCATCACGGCCACCATCGCGGCCACGACGATCCTCACGGTCGTCGAAGTCGCGGTCGCGTCCACGCATGCGGCGTCCGCGGCGGTCGGTGCGGTCGTTGTTGCGATCGCGCTCATTGCGGCCACGGCCATGACGGGCGTACTCGCCATCCTCGGCATTGGCGTGGTGATTGTCTTCGGCATCGTTCTGCGCGGGCAGAGCGGCGAGGATGTCATCGAGATTGCGCACGACATCCTCATCCTTCGTCTCTTCCACGGGAGTACGGCGGCGACGGCGGGGCTCGTTGTCGAAATCGTCCTTGCGACGGCGACGACGATCCTCCTGCTTCGGTTGGGCACCATCGATATCGAGTTCGGCAAGCAGGTCGGCTCCGCCTTCGGCATCACGACGCTTGCGGCGCTCGCGACGCTGTTTCGGGGCTCCGCCCAATGCGTCAAGCGCCTCCACTGCGGCCTTGGCCTCGGCGGAATCCGCCGGAGATTCATCGGCTGCGGGTTCAGCCGAAGCCTTCACGGCCTTCTTACGGCGGCCAGCGGGCTTGTCCGCCGGCATCTCTGCGTGCGCCTGTTCGGCGGGTTCCGTGGATTCGGCGGGCTTGACGTCCAACTCATCGACGGCGGCATCGGCGTCGACTGCGGGCTTTGCCGCTCGAGTGCCCTTCGGCGTACGTACGGTAACGCCGGCCGGCGCTTCGCCGCCGGAACGGGCGGCCTGAAGCGTTGCGAGGAGCTCGGGCTTACGCATGGTGGAGGTACCGCGAAGTCCCATCTGCTTGGCGAGCTCTTTGAGCTCAGGCAATTTCATATCTTCAAGATTTGGGCTTGTTGCCACTGGTTTATGCCTTTCCTTGGCTTCACAGGCACACGCCTGCAACAGCTTAAAAAAGAATTGCGGAAAATCCGCCGTATGAAAGGTTCGCCGCGAATCATCACGGTTTTCGAACTTCGTCAACCATACAACGCAATCCAGACCAACGCAAAAACCATGCGCACGTCGCGCGGCCGACGGCAACGAAAAAGCCCGTCGAGCCGAAGCTCAGCGGGCTGGAGAGGACTCTTCGTCTTCTACTTTTCTTCGTGGTAACTCTTATCGGTGTTGACCGACCACACATTCTTCTTGGAGGTCTTGCCGTTCCTGATGTTGCCGACGGCCTCGATGGCGGTGGCCATGGAGTGGTCCATGTTGTTGTAGCGGTGCTGGCCGTTACGTCCGACGCAGTAGAGGTTGCCGAAGGAGTCGAGGTATTCGACGAGTTCCGGCATGCGATCGTAGGTGTCGAAATAGGCCGGATACGCCTTCTTGACGCGTTCGCGATGGGAGTCGAGCACGTCTTGCGGACCGTTGATGATCTGCATGCGGGTGAGCTCCTGGATGGCGAACTTGGTGGCTTCCTCGTCGGACATGTTCCAGAAGGAGTCGCCTTCCTCGCAGAAGTATTCGAGACCGATCCACACGGTGTCGTCGACGTCCTTGACCAGATACGGGCTCCAGTTGTTGAAGATCTGCAGACGGCCGACCTTATAGCCCGGATCCTGCACGTAGATCCAGCAATCCGGCACGATTGGCGGATTGCCGAGGGTCGGGATGTCGGTGGTGTTCTTCAAACGCAGATGCTTGACGAGCAGGCCGACGGTCACGAAATCGCGGTACGGCAGGCCGTTGGCGATTTCCGTCATATCGTTCGGAGCGGGCTTGTCGGAGGCGTCCACGGCATTGACGAGATCCTTGACCGGCATGGACGAGATGAAATTATCGGCGGTCATTTCGGTGCGGTTGCCTTCGGAATCCTCATACACGACGGAGGCGATCCTGCCGTTGGCCTGACGGATCTCGACCACATTGGCGTCGGTGATGACCTTCACACCGGCGGCTTCGCAGTTGGCTTCGACGGTTTCCCACAGCTGGCCCGGACCATACTTCGGGTACCAGAACTCTTCGATGAGGGAGGTTTCGACCTCGGAATTATCGCGCTTCTTCGGCATGAGCTTGGCGAAGGCGTTCTTCAGCACGCCCATGATGCTCAGGCCCTTGACGCGCTGCGCACCCCAATCGGCGGAGATCTGCGATGGGTGGCGACCCCACAGCTTCTCGGTATAGCCCTCGAAGAACATGGAGTAGAGCTTGCGACCGAAACGGTTGATGTAGAAGTTCTCCAGATTGGTTTCCGGCAGCTTGTGCACCATGGACTTCAGATAGCTGAAACCGGCGACCAGGGTCAATTTCGGACCCATGGCCTTCAACGTGTTGGCGCTCAGCGAGATCGGATAGTCAAAGAAGTGACGGTTCCAGTAGATTCGGGACACACGATGACGCTTGAGCATCACCTTGTCTTCGACTTCCGGATCCGGTCCGCCTGGCTCCATGTCGTGCTCACGGCCGAGTTTCCTGTCGTCATAGCTGGGAGCGCCCTGCAGCGGCAGGACTTCCTTCCACCAGTCCATGATGCGCTCGTCCTTCGAAAAGAACCGGTGACCGCCGATATCCATACGGTTGCCGTCGTGCTTGACGGTGCGGGAGATGCCGCCGAATTCGCGGGTCGCCTCCAACACGGTCACATCGTAGTTTTCGGAGCCACCGTCCTTTGCGAGCTCCCAGGCAGCGGTCAGGCCGGCAGGGCCACCGCCAATAATCACCACGGATTGCTTTTGCGTCACTTTGAGGTCTCCTTATAAA
>OBUW01000663.1_pt1 | contig 14421 bp, 12 predicted proteins | sample 1475761 | NCBI WGS metagenome assembly OBUW01 (sample SAMEA2579908, study PRJEB22360) | human gut metagenome | biome: human gut; feature: human-associated habitat; material: faeces | place: Denmark | collected 2008/2010
AGGCAGAGGTTAAAAGAATAACTTGGCCTTCTAAAGATGACACAAAAAAAGCGTTAATTGCAGTAGGCGTAGTCGTACTAATATATATAATATTAGTTGGCGGGTTAGATTATATTTTTACAAACCTCTTTAAATTGATTTTTAAACTATAATAAAGGAGGTTTAGGTGAGTTTCTCATCTATAGTAAATATGAGTGAAAGAGCTAGATGGTATGTAGTACACACATATTCAGGTTACGAAAATAAGGTTAAAGCAAATATTGAAAAGACCGTAGAAAATAGAAATCTTGAAAATCTACTTCTTGATATACAAGTTCCTATGGAAGAAGTTATCGAAGAAAAAGATGGTAAACAAAAGGTTTCTTTAAAGAAAAAGTTCCCAGGATATGTGTTAATAAAAATGCTTATGACTGATGAGTCATGGTATGTGGTTAGAAATACTAGAGGTGTAACAGGATTTGTTGGCCCAGGTTCTAAACCAGTACCTCTTACTGATGAAGAAGTTGAATCAATGGGTGTTGTAGAAATGCCTATAGATATAGACTTAGAAGTAGGAGAAAGTGTAAGAGTTATCTCAGGACCGCTAAGAGAATTCGTAGCGATAATTCAAGAGATAAGTGTTGAAAAACACAAGATAAAAGCTTTAATAGATATGTTCGGCAGAGAAACGTTAGCTGAACTAGATTTTAACCAAGTTGAGAAATTAGTTTAGTATTAAAAATATAAAACTAATGTTTTTAATTAAGTGGGAGGACAAAAAGTCCGTATTACCACAGTATAGGAGGAATAGTAAATGGCTAAGAAAGTAACAGGAATGATTAAATTACAACTTCCTGCAGGTAAGGCAACACCAGCACCACCAGTAGGTCCAGCATTAGGACAACACGGTGTAAACATTATGGGATTCTGTAAGGAGTTTAACGCAAAGACTGCTAATCAAGCTGGATTAATAATACCAGTTGTTATAACAGTATACCAAGATAGATCTTTTAGTTTTATCTTAAAGACTCCTCCAGCTGCAGTTCTAATTAAGAAAGAATTAGGATTAGAAAGCGGTTCAGGAGTTCCTAACAGAACAAAAGTTGGAACATTAACAAAGGATCAAGTTAGAAAGATCGCTGAATTAAAAATGCCAGACTTAAATGCTGCTACAATCGAAACTGCAATGAGCATGATCGAAGGTACTGCTAGAAGTATGGGTGTTACAATCGCAGAGTAATTCTGATTTTTTATTAAGTGGGAGGTAAAAACCGCTAAAACCACGAAGGAGGCATAACAATGGGAAAGAAATATATTGAAAGTTCAAAATTAGTTGATAAGAACGTTTTATATACACCAGCTGAAGCTTTAGATTTAGCTGTAAAAACTGCAAAAGCTAAATTCGATGAAACTATCGAATTACACGTTAGATTAGGGGTAGACCCAAGACACGCTGACCAACAAGTTAGAGGAGCTGTTGTTCTTCCAAACGGAACTGGTAAAAGCGTTAAAGTATTAGTATTTGCTAAAGGTGCAAAAGCTACAGAAGCACAAGAAGCTGGAGCAGATTTCGTTGGAGCTGAAGAATTAGTTCAAAAGATCCAAGGTGAAAACTGGTTTGACTACGATGTAGTAGTTGCTACTCCAGATATGATGGGTGTAGTTGGTAGATTAGGTAGAGTATTAGGACCTAAGGGATTAATGCCAAACCCAAAATCAGGAACAGTAACATTTGATGTAGCTAAAGCTATAGCTGATATCAAAGCAGGTAAGGTTGAATATAGAGTTGATAAAACTGCTATCGTTCACTGCCCAATCGGAAAGAAATCATTTGGTGTTGAAAAGTTACAAGAAAACTTCCACGCTTTAATGGATGCATTAGTTAAGGCTAAACCAGCTGCTGCTAAGGGACAATACGTTAAATCTGTATCAGTTTCAAGCACAATGGGACCTGGAGCTAAGATTAATCCAACAAAAGTTTTAGATTAATATTGACATAGTGAAATTAACATAGTATAATAAATTTCGTTGTGAAAAAAGAGAATACTGTTTCCGTAGACAGTAGGTGCCGTAAGGTTTAAAGTAATCGCCTGCCTAGGATAACTAGATAAGTGATTATTTATTTGGTCTTCCTGTGTCTATGGGAAGACCTTTCTTAATATATATTACAGTTAATAACTGTGAGGAGGTGGACACACAGTGATAAAGAAGAACAGACAAATCAAAGAAGCTAAAGTAGCTGAGATTAAAGAAAAGTTAGAAAAAGCTCAAGGTGTAGCATTAGCTAGTTACCAAGGTTTAACAGTTGAAGAAGATACAATGTTAAGAAAGAGCTTAAGAGAAGCTGGTGTTGAATATAAAGTTTACAAAAACACATTAGTAACATTAGCTGCTAACGAATTAGGTTTAGGTGATTTAGTTCAATACTTAGAAGGACCAGTTTCAATAGCTTTCGGTTACGAAGATGCTACTGCTCCTGCAAGAGTATTAAATGATTTTGCTAAAGATCATAAGAAGTTAGAATTAAAAGCAGGTGTTGTTGACGGTATTGTTTATGACAAGGCTGGAGTTGAAAAACTTGCAACAATCCCATCAAAAGAAGTTCTTATTGCAAAACTTCTTGGAAGCTTCAAAGCTCCATTATCAAACCTTGCATACTTATTAAATGCAATTAAAGAAAAAAAAGAATCAGAGTCAGCTGAATAATAAACTGATAAAAATTTTGGAGGTGCAATTAAAATGACAAGAGAAGAAATCATTCAAGCTATAAAAGAAATGACTGTTTTAGAATTAAACGAATTAGTAACTGCTTGCGAAGAGGAGTTTGGTGTTAGCGCTGCTGCTCCAGTTGCTGTTGCTGGTGGAGCTGTTGCAGGTGCTGCAGCTGAAGAAAAGACTGAGTTTGACGTAGTATTATCAAATGCTGGTGCAAACAAGATCAAAGTTATCAAAGTTGTTAGAGAAATAACTGGATTAGGATTAAAGGAAGCTAAAGAAATAGTTGACGGAGCTCCTAAGACATTAAAAGAAGCTGTTTCTAAAGAAGAAGCTGAAGACATGAAAGCTAAATTAGCTGAAGTTGGAGCTGAAGTAGAAGTTAAGTAATTTCTTAACTTAATATAAAAAGGTGCTTTATAGCACCTTTTTTAATGCCCAAATCATGAAAAAATTGAAAATTTAGAATGAGAAATATTTTTTTGAGAATACTATTATATTAATGGAGTGTAAATAATATACAAAAGTGTTGACAAAAAAAATAGGGTATGTTACTATCATAAAATGTACTATTCATTATGGATAATTATATATTCTTGCGAAAATGAGTATAATCAAGTATAAAAATGGTTATACTATAACGTGATGCTCTCCGAAAGTATATGTCCTTAGGGAAATTATGCTTTTGGTTATTTTACTTTAAACAAGGGGTGAAAATTCATGGTACATCCTGTCCAAGTCGGAAAAAGAACTAGAATGAGCTTTGCTAAGGTTAAAGATGTAACCGAAATGCCAAACTTAATCGAGGTACAATTAGATTCTTATGAGTGGTTTTTGAGAGAAGGATTATTAGAAGTTTTTGACGATGTTAATCCTATTTCAAATTTCACAGGAAATCTTGTACTAGAGTTTGTAGATTACAAACTTGATATGGATAATATTAAGTATTCAGTGGAGGAGTGTAAGGAAAGAGATTGTACTTATGCAGCACCATTGAAGGTGTCAGTAAGACTGACAAACAATGAAACAGGAGAAATAAAAGAACAAGAAGTGTTTATGGGAGACTTCCCACTAATGACTGAACAAGGTACTTTTATAATTAATGGGGCTGAGAGAGTTATCGTAAGCCAATTAGTTAGATCTCCAGGTGTATACTATAGTAATACTGTTGATAAAAGTGGTAAAAAATTATTTTCATCAACTGTTATTCCTAACAGAGGTGCGTGGTTAGAATACGAAACAGATTCTAATGATGTTATTTATGTTAGAATTGACAAGACAAGAAAACTACCAATTACAATATTAGCTAGAGCTATGGGTTATGGAAGTGACCAAGAGCTTTTAGATTATTTTGGTGAAGAAGAAAGATTCAAAGCGACTATTGAAAAAGACAACACTAAGACTAAAGAGGAAGCTTTACTTGAAATCTATAAGAGATTAAGACCAGGTGAACCACCTACAGTTGATAGTGCGGTTTCATTAATTGACTCTTTATTCTTTGATGCTAAAAGATATGATTTATCAAGAGTAGGTAGATACAAATTTAATAAGAAATTAGCTATTAATCTTAGATTAATTAATCAAATTGCAGCTGCTGATATAATAAATCCTTCAACTGGAGAAATAATGGTTGAACAAGGAGAAAAAATAAGCAGAACAATGGCTTCTAACATTCAAAGTGCAGGAATTAACTCTGTTGACATTTTAGTAGAAGATAAAGTGTTAAGAGTAATAGGTAACCACTTTGTTGATTTAGAAAAAGTTGTATCATTTGATGTAAGTGATTTAAACATAAGAGAAGCTGTCCATTACCCTACCTTAATGGAAATTCTTGACAATTATGATGATGAACAATCTATCAAAGAAGAAATCAAAAAGAACATAACTAGATTAATACCTAAACATATTATAAGAGATGATATATTTGCAACTATAAGTTATGAATTAGGATTAGCTTATGGAGTTGGATATACTGATGATATAGACCATTTAGGTAATAGAAGATTAAGATCTGTTGGTGAGTTATTACAAAACCAATTCAGAATTGGTTTATCAAGAATGGAAAGAGTAGTTAAAGAAAGAATGACTATTCAAGATCAAGAAGCAATTACTCCTCAAATGTTAATAAACATTAGACCAGTAGCTGCTGCGATAAAAGAATTCTTTGGTAGCTCTCAATTATCACAATTCATGGATCAAACTAATCCATTATCAGAATTAACACATAAGAGAAGATTATCTGCTTTAGGACCAGGAGGTCTTTCAAGAGAAAGAGCTGGTTTCGAAGTAAGAGACGTTCACCATTCACATTATGGTAGAATGTGTCCTATAGAAACTCCAGAAGGACCAAATATAGGGTTAATCAACTCATTAGCAACATATGCTAAAGTTAATGAATATGGATTCATTGAAACTCCATATAGAATTGTTGATAAAGAAACTGGAATAGTTACAGATGAAATCAGATACTTTACTGCTGATGAAGAAGATTTATACTTAATTGCACAAGCTAAAGAACCTATAGGTGAAGATGGAAGATTCGTTGACAGTAGAGTTACTGTTAGACATAAGCATGATATTTTACAAGTTAATGCTAAAGACGTAGATTTAATTGACGTTTCACCAAGACAAATAGTTTCAGTTGCTACTGCAATGATACCTTTCCTTGAAAATGACGACGCATCAAGAGCACTTATGGGAGCGAACATGCAACGTCAAGCAGTTCCACTATTAAAGCCTCAAGCTCCAATAGTAGGTACAGGAATTGAATATAGAGCAGCAGCAGATTCAGGAGTATTACCTAAAGCTAAAAACTCAGGTACAGTTGTATATGTTAGTTCATCTGAAATCAGAGTTAAGAGAGATCTTGATGGAGGAATAGACACATACAAATTACTTAAATTCAAGAGAAGTAACCCAGGTACTTGTATAAATCAAAGACCTTTAGTAGATAAGGGTGAAATTGTATTTAAGAACCAAGTATTAGCTGATGGTCCAGCAACTGACCTAGGAGAAATCGCATTAGGAAAGAATATCAGAATGGGATTCATTACTTGGGAAGGTTACAACTACGAGGATGCTATGCTTATCTCTGAAGAATTAGTAAGAGAAGATGTATTTACTTCTATCCATATTGAAGAATATGAATGTGAAGCTAGAGATACTAAGCTAGGACCAGAAGAAATAACAAGAGATATTCCTAATGTTAGTGAAGATGCTCTTAAAGATATAGATGAAAGAGGAATAATCAGAATCGGTGCTGAAGTTAGATCAGGAGATGTACTTGTAGGTAAAGTTACACCTAAGGGAGAAACTGAATTAACAGCTGAGGAAAGATTATTAAGAGCTATATTTGGAGAAAAAGCAAGAGAAGTTAGAGATACTTCATTAAGAGTACCACATGGAGAAGCTGGTATTATCGTTGACGTAAAAGTATTTACAAGAGAAAACGGTGATGACTTAAATCCAGGTGTTAACGAACTTGTAAGATGTTATATAGCTCAAAAGAGAAAAATATCTGTTGGAGATAAGATGGCCGGTCGTCATGGTAACAAAGGGGTTATTTCTAGAGTTTTACCAGAAGAAGATATGCCATTCTTATATCGGTCAGGTATTAGAAGTTCACTTAGGTTGGGCTGCAAGTGCATTAGGATGGCACATTGCAACACCTGTATTTGATGGTGCAACAGAAAAGAATATAGAAGATTGCTTAGAAAAAGCAGGATACAACGCAAACGGAAAGACTGTATTATATGATGGAAGAACTGGAGAACCATTTGATAATGAAGTTACAGTTGGTATAATGTATATCTTAAAGCTTGCTCACTTAGTTGATGATAAGATCCATGCTAGATCTACAGGTCCATACTCACTAGTTACTCAACAACCACTTGGAGGTAAAGCTCAATTTGGTGGTCAAAGATTTGGGGAAATGGAAGTTTGGGCACTAGAAGCATACGGTGCAGCTCATACATTACAAGAAATCTTAACAGTTAAGTCAGATGACGTTGTAGGAAGAGTTAAGACTTATGAAGCTATAGTTAAGGGTGAAAATATCCCTGAACCAGGAGTTCCAGAATCATTCAAGGTTCTTATTAAAGAACTTCAAGCTTTATGCTTAGATGTTAAAGTATTAAACGAAGATAACGAAGAAGTTAAATTAAAAGAATTCTCTGATGATGATTCAGAGGAATTAGAAGTAAATATCGAAGGAACTGAAGAACTTGTTACAGAACAAGTGGCAGGAGACGATAGTTATACAACTAATGATGAAGAAATCGATGAAGATATTGATTATGAATCATTTACTTTAGAAGGTTTTCATGAAGAAGAATTAGAATTAGATGATTTCGTTAATGACGAACACTAAAATTGAAGGGAGGATATACCCTTGTTTGAATTGAACAATTTTGATGCAATACAAATCGGCTTAGCTTCTCCAAGCCAAATTAGAGAATGGTCTAGAGGTGAAGTTAAGAAGCCAGAAACAATTAATTATAGAACTTTAAAACCAGAAAGAGATGGTCTATTCTGTGAAAGAATATTTGGACCTATGAAAGACTGGGAATGTCATTGTGGTAAATATAAGAGAGTTAGATATAAGGGAATTGTTTGTGACAGATGTGGAGTTGAAGTTACAAAAGCTAAAGTAAGAAGAGAAAGAATGGGGCACATTGAGTTAGCTGCCCCAGTATCTCACATTTGGTACTTTAAAGGAATTCCTTCAAGAATGGGATTACTTTTAGATATGTCACCAAGAGCTTTAGAAAAAGTTTTATACTTTGCTTCATATGTGGTTATTGACCCTAAAGAAACTTCACTTTTAAAGAAACAACTTTTAAGTGAAAAAGAATATAGAGAAGCTGTGGATAAGTTTGGTGAAGAAAGCTTCGTAGCTGGAATGGGTGCTGAAGCAGTTCAAGAAATCCTTGGAGAAATAGACTTAGAAACAACTTCTAGAGAATTAAAAGAAGAATTAAAGACTAGTAGTGGTCAAAAGAAAGTTAGAATTATAAGAAGATTAGAAGTTGTAGAATCTTTTAGAAAATCAGGAAATGATCCAAGATGGATGGTTATAAATGTAATTCCTGTAATTCCACCTGATTTAAGACCTATGGTTCAATTAGATGGAGGAAGATTCGCTACATCTGACTTAAATGATTTATATAGAAGAGTAATCAATAGAAATAACAGATTAAAGAAGCTTTTAGATTTAGGAGCTCCAGATATAATTGTTAGAAATGAAAAAAGAATGCTTCAAGAAGCAGTTGATGCTCTAATTGATAATGGTAGAAGAGGAAGACCAGTTACTGGACCAGGTAATAGACCTTTAAAATCATTATCTGATATGTTAAAAGGTAAGCAAGGTAGATTTAGACAAAACTTACTTGGTAAGAGAGTTGACTATTCTGGTAGATCAGTTATCGTTGTTGGACCAGAATTAAAGATGTACCAATGTGGTTTACCAAAAGAAATGGCATTAGAATTATTTAAGCCTTTCGTAATGAAAAAATTAGTTGAAGATGGAGTAGCTCATAACATAAAGAGTGCTAAGAGAATGGTTGAAAGAGTTAACGAACAAGTATGGGATATACTTGAAGAAGTTATCACAGATCATCCAGTTTTACTTAACAGAGCGCCTACTCTACATAGACTAGGAATTCAAGCCTTCCAACCTGTATTAGTTGAAGGTAGAGCAATAAAACTTCACCCATTAGTATGTACAGCGTATAATGCTGACTTCGATGGAGACCAAATGGCGGTTCACGTTCCATTATCAGTTGAAGCTCAAGCAGAAGCTAGATTCTTAATGCTTGCAGCAGGAAACATAATGAAACCTTCAGATGGTAAACCAGTTTGTGTTCCTACACAAGATATGGTTCTAGGTTCATATTACTTAACTATGGATAAAGAAAACGCTAAGGGCGAAGGAATGTATTTTGCAAATGTAGATGAAGCAATAATGGCTTATAATGTAGGCGAAATTGCTGTTCATGCTGCAATTAATGTAAGAATGCATAAAGTAGTAGATGGAGTAGAAAAATCAGGAATAATTAAGACTACTGTAGGTAAGATTATATTCAATGAATCTATTCCTCAAGATTTAGGATATGTAGATAGAACAAATCCAGAAACAGAATTTGATCTTGAAGTTGATTTCTTAATCACTAAGAAAACTTTAGGAAAATTAATAGATAAGTGTTACATTAAACACGGACCTACTAATACATCTATAATGTTAGATAAAATAAAAGCATTAGGATACCATTACTCATCTATCGGAGCTGTAACAGTTGCTGCATCAGATATGATAGTACCTGAAGCTAAGTATGAACTACTTAAGGAAGCTGAAGAAACAGTTGAAAAAGTAGAAAAGATGTATAAGAGAGGTTTCATATCTGAAGATGAAAGATATGAAAAAGTTATTGAAAAATGGAGTAAGACAACAGAAGATGTTGCCAATGCGTTAATGGATAGCTTGGATAAATTCAACCCAATATTCATGATGGCTGATTCAGGAGCCAGAGGATCTAAGGCTCAGATAAAACAATTAGCTGGTATGAGAGGACTTATGGCCGCTCCATCAGGTAAGATTATCGAATTACCAATCAAGGCTTCATTCAGAGAAGGTCTTGACGTATTAGAATACTTCATATCAACACACGGTGCTAGAAAGGGTAATGCCGATACAGCACTTAAGACTGCCGATTCAGGTTACTTAACAAGAAGACTTGTTGACGTATCACAAGACGTTATCGTAAGAGAAGAAGATTGTGGTACTGATAGAGGATTAATCGTATCTGAAATCAAAGAAGGTAACGAAGTAATCGAAGGATTAGCAGAAAGATTATATGGAAGATATACTGCAGAGGATGTTTATGATCCAGAAAACGGTGAATTATTATTAGGAAAAGATCAATATATTGAATCTCATATGGCTGATAGAATTACAGCAGCAGGAGTTAAGAAGGTTAAAATAAGATCTGTATTTACTTGTAACTGTAAAGTAGGTGTTTGTGCTAAGTGTTATGGTATGAACATGGCTACAGCTCAAAAGATCAATATAGGAGAAGCTGTTGGTATAATTGCAGCTCAATCAATCGGTGAACCTGGTACTCAGCTTACAATGAGAACATTCCATACTGGTGGGGTTGCTACTGGTGCGGATATCACTCAAGGTCTTCCTAGAGTTGAAGAATTATTTGAAGCTAGAAAACCTAAGGGTCTTGCAATAGTTTCTGAAATTGCAGGTACTGTAAGAGTAGAAGAAACTAAGAAGAAGAAAACTGTGTTTGTAATGGCTGCTGACGGTGAAGAACGTAGCTATGACATTCCATTTGGTTCAAGATTAAGAGTATCTGATAATGATGTTATTGAAGCCGGAGATGAAATTACAGAAGGTTCAGTTAACCCACATGATATTATGAATATTAAAGGTGTTGAAGGAGCTAGAAGATATTTACTTTCAGAAGTTCAAAAGGTTTATAGACTACAAGGGGTTGATATCAACGATAAGCACTTAGAAGTAGTTGTTAGACAAATGACAAGAAAAGTAAAAGTTTCTGATTCAGGAGATACAGATTTATTACCAGGTACTATGATAGATATGTTTGATTTTGAAGAAGAAAATGCTAGAGTAAGAGAGTTTGGTGGAGAAGAAGCTAAGGGAGAAATGGCTTTATTAGGTATAACAAAAGCTGCCCTTGCAACTGATAGTTTCTTATCAGCAGCTTCATTCCAAGAAACAACTAGAGTACTTACAGAAGCAGCAATAAAAGGAAAAATAGATCCATTAATAGGATTGAAAGAAAATGTTATTATAGGTAAGTTAATTCCAGCTGGTACTGGTATGATGAGATATAGATCTGTTAAGCTAGATGTACCAACAGAAGAATTAGAAGAAGATAATATTGATACAATAGAATAATACAATGCAATTTTATTGACATGTGTATGCTTAAATGATAAAATACCAATTGTGTGATTTAAAGCTACACTACAGTATGATTGTCTACATGATTTATGGAGGCATCCTGTATAGCATGCCTCTATGATCTTTAATTAAGGAGGGGGATTCATGTTAGACAGAATTGTAGTAAAAAAGGTTATTGGAATAAAACAGTGTACTAAATTGATTAAAAACAACGAGGGAAAAGTTTTATATGTAGCTAAAGATGCAAATGATAAGTTGATATCTCCAATAATTCAACTTGCAAAAGAGAAAAACATTGAGATTGTAGAAGTATCTACAATGAAAGAACTTGGGAAGATAGGCGGGATTGATGTTAATTCATCAGCGATATTGACCCTAGAATAATAAATTAGTGTTTATCTTATTTTATATAGATAAATAAATTTCAGGAGGTGAAGAAATGCCAACTATAAGCCAATTAGTAAGAAAAGGTAGAAAGACTGTTGTTAATAAATCAACAGCACCAGCACTAAACGAGTGTCCACAAAGAAGAGGAGTTTGTACAGTTGTTAAAACTACTACTCCAAAGAAGCCTAACTCAGCGTTAAGAAAAATTGCGAGAGTAAGACTTACAAATGGATTTGAAGTAACTGCTTACATCTCACAACTTACAAGAGCACAGCGTTGTTCTTATAAGAGGTGGTAGAGTTAAGGACCTTCCTGGTGTTAGATACCATATCGTAAGAGGAGCACTTGACTGTGCTGGAGTAGCTAACAGATTACAAGGAAGATCAAAATACGGTGCTAAGAAGCCAAAAGCAAAATAGTTTTCTAAACTAAGACAGTGCTTATCTTCGGCATTTACATAGACTAGAAATTTTACATAAGTTTATATAGATGTAAGAAGCGAAGCACTTTACGGTAAGTTTACTTACCGAGTACCTATGAATTAAATTTAAAATTGTTAAGGAGGGAAGAAAAGTGCCAAGAAAAGGATTTATCGCAAAAAGAGATGTATTACCAGATCCAATGTACAACTCAAAAGTTGTTACTAAGTTAATAAACAACGTAATGGAAGATGGTAAAAAAGGAGTAGCACAAAAGATTTGCTACGAAGCGTTTGAAATTATGGCGCAAAAAACAGGCAAAGATGCTTTAGAAGTATTCGAAGAAGCTATGAACAATGTTATGCCTTTATTAGAAGTTAAAGCTAGAAGAATAGGTGGTGCTAACTACCAAGTTCCAATCGAAGTTAGACCTGAGAGAAGACAAACTTTAGGTATCAGATGGATTTTAGCTGCTGCTAGAAAAAGAGGCGAAAAAGTTATGGCTCAAAGATTAGCTGGAGAATTATTAGATGCAGCTAACAATACTGGAGCTGCTGTTAAGAAGAGAGAAGATACTCACAAAATGGCAGAAGCAAACAAAGCATTCGCTCACTACAGATACTAATATTACAAAAACTGTTTTGGCTTATGCCAAAACAGTTTTGTCGAATATAAAATTACTCATTGAGAGGAGGACATAAAATGGCTAGAAAATATCCATTAGAGAAATTCCGTAACTTCGGAATAATGGCTCACATTGATGCTGGTAAAACAACAACAACTGAGCGTATATTATTCTATACAGGAAAGAGCCACAAAATAGGAGAAGTTCATGAAGGTGCTGCTACAATGGACTGGATGGTTCAAGAACAAGAAAGAGGTATAACAATTACTTCTGCAGCAACAACTTGTTTCTGGGAAGGTCATGAATTAAACATCATCGATACTCCAGGACACGTAGATTTTACAGTTGAAGTTGAAAGATCATTAAGAGTTCTTGATGGAGCTGTTACAGTTCTAGACGCTAAGAGTGGGGTTGAACCACAAACTGAAACTGTTTGGAGACAGGCAGATAAGTACGGTGTTCCAAGAATGATTTATGTTAATAAGATGGATGCTACAGGAGCTGATTTCTTCAGATGTGTTAACACTGTTAGAGATAGATTAAAAGCTAATGCAGTTCCAATACAAATACCAGTAGGTGCTGAAGCTGATTTCAAAGGTATGATAGACTTAATATCTAATCACGCTATCATCACTTATGATGATTTAGGTAAAGATGTAAGAATTGAAGAAATTCCTGCAGAATTAGCTGATCAAGCTGAAGAATACAGAATGGCTATGATTGAAGCAATCGCTGAAACTGATGAAGCGTTAATGGAAAAATACCTTGAAGGTGAAGAATTAACTGAAGAAGAGTTACATGCTGCTTTAAGAAAAGCTACTATAGCTAATGAAATAGTTCCATGTATCTGTGGTTCTTCATACAAAAACAAAGGGGTTCAAGAAATGATCAACGGTGTTGTTGCTTACTTACCATCACCATTAGACATTCCTGCAATCCAAGGTCAAACTTTAGAAGGTGAAGAAGATTCAAGAGAAGCTTCAGATGAAGCTCCAATGTCAGCTTTAGCATTCAAGATTGCTACTGACCCATTCGTTGGAAAGCTTGCATTCACAAGAATATACTCAGGTATAATGAACAGTGGTTCATATGTTCTTAACTCAACTAAGGGTAAGAAAGAAAGAATCGGAAGACTTGTTAAAATGCACTCTAACACTAGAGAAGAAGTTGAGTCATTAGAAGCAGGTGAATTAGGAGCAATCATCGGATTAAAGAACACTACTACTGGTGATACTTTATGTGATGAAAACGCACCAATCATACTTGAATCAATGGAATTCCCAGAACCAGTTATTTCTGTAGCTATCGAGCCAAAGACAAAAGCTGGTCAAGAAAAGATGGGATTAGCTTTATCTAAGTTAGCTGAAGAAGATCCAACTTTCAAAACTTGGACTGATCAAGAAACTGGTCAAACAATCATCGCTGGTATGGGTGAATTACACTTAGATATCATCGTTGATAGATTACAAAGAGAATTCAAGGTTGAATGTAACGTTGGAGCTCCTCAAGTTGCGTACAAAGAAACTATCAGATCAGCTGTTAAAGCTGAAGCTAAGTACGCTAAGCAATCAGGTGGTAAGGGTCAATACGGTCATGCTGTAATTGAAATGGAACCAACTGATGGTGAATACAGCTTTGAAAATGCTATCGTTGGGGGAGCTATTCCAAGAGAATATATTCCTGCTATCGACGCTGGTATCCAAGAAGCTGCTAAGAACGGTATAATAGCTGGATACGAAGTTATTAACTTCAAAGTTAAGTTAGTACACGGTTCTTACCACGAAGTCGATTCATCAGAAATGGCATTCAAGATTGCTGGTTCTATGGCATTCAAGAACGCTATGCAAAAAGCAAGCCCAGTATTACTTGAACCAATGATGAAGGTTGAAGTAACTGTACCAGAAGAGTACATGGGAGATGTTATCGGTGATATCAACTCAAGAAGAGGTAGAATGGAAGGTATGGAAGCAGTTAACGGAGCTCAAGTTATAAGAGCATACGTGCCACTAGCTGAAATGTTTGGATATGCTACAGCTTTAAGATCTAGATCTCAAGGTAGAGGTAACTACTCAATGGTATTCGATCACTATGAAGAAGTACCAAAGAGCATTCAAGAAGAAGTTGCTGGTAAAAGAGCAAAATAATTTGTAATAATTTTTTGTAACATTATCCATAATATATTTATGGGTAGTGTTACAGAAGTTAATATATATAAAAAATAATTTAAATTTATAATAAAAAACAATTATTGAATTTTAATGTAAATTTAAAGTTCACATAATATGGTTTCCATAAAGGAGGATTTTCAAAATGGCAAAGCAAAAGTTCGAAAGAAGTAAACCACACGTAAATATCGGAACAAT
>OBUW01000665.1_pt1 | contig 14406 bp, 5 predicted proteins | sample 1475761 | NCBI WGS metagenome assembly OBUW01 (sample SAMEA2579908, study PRJEB22360) | human gut metagenome | biome: human gut; feature: human-associated habitat; material: faeces | place: Denmark | collected 2008/2010
CAATATCATTTGTGGGGTGGTCTCCCCCCCCCCCCCCCCCCCTAACTAGTTCTACAATTCAATTATTAAACCAATTGTCAATTCTTGGTATTTTGTAAACAAGACTCATTAATAATCAATCGTCAATGCATATGATCAAAACAAATAGAAACTTTATTGGTGATTTGCCTATTTAAGAAATAATTTATATCAAGGGACTTATTGACCTTCTTCTAAATTCGATAAAAAAAAAAAGAACTTTTTCCCCTTATGTCATTTTTGTAAATGACAAGTTGGTCTTGATGTTGTTGAATAATAATAACAATAACAATCTTCTTCTACTTCTTCTTCTTCTACTTATTCTAGTAATATCTCATCCATCTGGTTATTGAAGAAGTTAAGAGGGGTTTTAATTTTTTAGTGGGGGGGGTTTTTTTTTTTGGGGGGGGGGGGGGGGGGGTCTTCTTTTCTTCCCACTTTATGCAAGAGACGGATTTAATAATTCCTCATTTTAATTACACAAAAGCCCCCACTGAAAATTTTCCATCACGTGCCAATTTGTTGTTTTTTTTTTTCTTTTGATTCTATTTCAACATACTTCCATAAATTATATACTTGCTTATTTACAACTATTAATAATCATCACCTTTGGTGACAACTTCTTTTTTATGAGGATGTAATAAAATAGTATGTTCAAATTGAGCAGTATAACTACCTCTTTTATCAACAATTGGAGGATATTCTTCGACAATACCATGTCTAACCAATTGATTTAATGCAAACAAATATTTTTCTTCACCAGTTCGTTCTAAATATCTACGACACCATGGTAAAGTACCGAAATTTTGTTTAATAGTTTCTAATAATTGTTTTGATCTTTCTGAAGGTGGTTTTAAATGTTCAACTCCTTTATTCATGGCATAATGAGAACATTCACCCTCGGGTAAGACATAACCATTACCAGTGGATCCAAATGTTTCAATAGCAAAAGTTTCTCCTTCTTCCATTTTTGTCATATCTCCATTAGCTATAATAGGGACGGATTTTCCTGAATGAATAACAAAATCATCAATATTATGACCATTTAAATTCTTGATACATTTAATGGGGTAAGTTTTCCCATTTTCTTCCATTTCATATGATTCCATAACTTCTTGAATAGCAGCACCAATATCATTTAATCTAACATCAATACCCAGTTCTTTAATCCCCGTATATGTCGCTTCTTTAACAGCTTGCATAATCGTATCATATTTCCCATCTTCATTAAATGTCATGGTGAATGCTGAATCACAAATACGTCCATTAACATGAACCCCAATATCAACTTTCATTATATCATCTTTTTTCAAAATTAATTTATCTCCAGTATTAGGAGTATAATGAGCAGCTACATGATTTAATGATAACCCCGTTGGAAATCCAATACCAGCTTTTAAAGTATGATCATTACCAGAATAATTACGTACGGAATCTTCAATTAAATTGGCAATTTCAATCATTGTCATCCCTGGTCTAATACTTGATTGAGCTTTATGTCTTACTCGACGATGAATTTCCGCTCCTTTACGGAAATCTTGCCATTTATTATTTTGTTGTCGATCTAAATATCTCTTTTCTTCTGATGTAGTACGATATGAATTTATATCTTCTAATGGATATTCCATCCATTGACCTTCAGGAAAAATTCCTTCAGGATATGATGAATCTATAGATACAATCTTCTTCTTTTTCTTCTTTTTATTTTTATTCTTCTTCTTCTTTTTATCTCCCGATGATGCAGAAATAGATGGTTCAGTTATTTCATTATCATCATCATCACCACTTTCATTGCCGTTGCCATTGCCTTTGGCTTCATTGTTGTCTTCAAGTTTAGGTTTATCAATGTTTAATTCATTGATTTTTGATTCAATTACTTTGGTGTCTCCACCTTCAGTAACACCAGTCATAATAATTTAATAATCAATTTCGATTGAATAAAATAGTGACGTCAAAGAAGAAGGGAAGTTGTTGAAGAAAAAAATTGTATGAGTGATGATGAATGATGAATGATGATGATGAGAAAAGATTAATTTTCGGAGGTAGTGTCCAATTTGACAATTGCTTTAATTATCCGAAGATATATTACCGACATTGCTAATCGGAAATAAATTTACTAACCGTTTAAGTTTAGATTGATGTATAGGTTTTGGTTAAAGACAATAAAGGTCACAAGATAGACCAGTTTGTTAAACAAGGAGTGTTATCTAGGTTTTTGTTCTACTTATTTTTTCTTGCCCATGGCTTATTTGGTTAAACATTGGTAACTGTTGATCATTGATTATTGATCCTATAAACATCCTTTGCTTGTCCCTTGTTAAATCATTTATCCAATTATTCAATTTCAAAAGATATGTAGTAATTATTTTCTGTTTTCAGCTTATACAACAATGGTCATTTCTCTTTTTCTGGAAACAATTATAGGGAGGCAAAATTGGAGAAATTATATTCTTTCCATTTGAGTTGAAAAGATTTAGACAATTCTAAGATTTAAAGTAATTACAAGAACAATCTCTAGTCATTCATATATGCTTTTTTTTTTCTTTGATTTCCTAAAAAGAATCTTTTGAGTTTAATTACTTACGGCTATTCTGATTTTATATCTTCAATTTTCACTAACCTATGACATATAGGAAAAGTATTCGAGTTTAACTGTTATGAAAGATATACACAGATTACTTCACATTAAGTATTAGACTAACACTGGTAGTAATTATACATATTCAGATCTAATCTTGTGCTTTTCTAGAAATTTCTAAAAAATATTGGCATAAAATAAGGAAACTGCAAATATACAAATACACCAAGATTTTTTTTTTTTGCACCCAATTCTAGGGAAATTACAAGATCGGTATTCAAAAACTATATATATATATATATATATAACTAAAGAACCCCTCTCAGTTATTAACAATTAATTCATCTATTAACATCTACTATATACTAGCTATAACCATGAGTCCATCTGATTTATTGATTGAATTATCAGAATTCATTAATGCTGATAATCATCAAATGAAATTGAAAAATATTCTTGTTTCTAAATTCATTTTAAAATTCCCCATTGAAATAATTTATAAAATATTATCATATGTCCCTGATTTATATTTATTAGTATTTTTCCTGATAAATTTGAAAATTATAAATTGTAAAAGTAAATGTGGTAAAATATCTATCAAAGATTTAGAAAGTTATATTTTCAATAATAGCAATGATAGCCTTATTGATAAAACTAAAATGGGTGGGAAAATCATTTATTTAGATTTAAAACCATTAATTGATATAAATTCCATAAATTATCAAACTTTGGAAGATTTATTAATTTTCAAAAAGATTGATTTCCGATTTCTTAATAAATTTCAATTTTATATTCATTCATTAAATGTTAAACATTGGCAATTTCCATTATTTATGAGTCCATTTTTCATAAGATTTATTAATAAAGAAAAGACAAAAGTGGAAATTGATGATTGGAATCGAAGGATTATGGATGGGTTAGATTTGGATTCAACAATGATATCTGCAGCAACAGCAACAACAACAACAACAACACCAACACCAATAACTAATAATAATCATAACTCTCGTGTAAGAGGACATCATCATATGATAACTAAACCAATCACCACTCCAATTATCACCACCACCACCACCAGAACTACCAGTAGCAGCAATTCAACCATTTCACCATTTACCGTTGATGTTAAACATTTTTCATATATTATTCAAAATTTAAAGAATAAAATCCCTGGATTTAATCAATGGCAAATTAATCAACAAAAAATTTTTTTTAACAATATCAAAAATACTAATTTTCAATTCACTTTAAAAGGAGTTGATGAAAATTGTTGGTTTAAAAATTTTAATTTTACTAAATTAAATTTGAAAACTTATTATTTATATCAAGATGATTATAAATTGATTAATTTATTTAATTTTAATAATTTAATTAAATTAACTATTGATTTTGGTCAATCACCATTGAATTTTATACCTCATTGGTGTCAATTTTTACAAAATTTGAATAATTTGGAAATTTTTAATTTAAATATTGGTAAAATTTGTTTAATTGATATTTGTTTGATTATATTGAAATTGAATCGATTGATTGAATTTAATCTTAAAACATTTAAATGTTGGACTCAAACTTTTTGGAAATGGTTGATATTAAAATTGATTAAACAAAAATATCATGGTCATCATTGTAGTAGTCATAAACTGAATCAACATAAGCCTAAAAATCATTGTTCAAGCCCAGACAAAACCAAAGAATTCAAATTTACAATGCAATTTATAGATAGTTAGCAAAAGAAAAGAAAAGACACCTTTTTAAATACTTGTATATTTGCATGTATATTTATATGTTGAATAATTCATTTTATAAAAGTTTCTTTTGAACCCTTCTCTACCTTCTGAAATTGAATGTTGATCTACAAAGTGGACAAGTTGAACTACCCGAACTCTTGAACCATTTATATAAACAAGCTGCATGGAATTTGTTTGAACATGTTGTACAAGTTTTCGAAGGTAATGAAGAATCTTGATGAAGAATCGAATAACAAATGGCACAATCTTCAAACCCTGAAAAATGTAAATTGACATTTTTACAAAATAATTCAATTGATTTAGCAATTGATCCATTGGTTAAAGAAATTATTTTTTGTGAAGCCAATAACCATGCCTTCCATTGATTCTCCTTAACCCCAACACAAAGTGGTCCTTCAACAGCAACATTACTCAAAGGATAATTCGCAGGGATAGACCAACGCATCGATATATTTTCTTCTTCCACTGGGATATTGGCTTTGATTTGATTGGTACCAATCTTTATATTGACTTCATTTTGTTGAAATTTACCAATTTCTTTACCAACATTTTCTTTAATATCTTTAACAAGTATTGGTGAAATAAATTTAACAGTGAATTTCTCCACAATGTTTTTGAATTGTTTATCTCTAATTTCTTGAAACCAAAGTTGCACTTGTGACCCACAAAGTTGAGCACATTTGAAATAAAGGTATGTTGCTAGCAACTTAAGTTCATGAGTAGAGCTTTCTGATTTCCCAGTTTCAATTAAATCATAATTGGGGATAACATTGTTTTCAGTGTCTTGTGGTTTACCACTATCAATGATATACAATCTCTCATCTTCAACATGTAAATATTCGAAAACAAAATCAAACAATATTGGAAGCTCTTTGTTTTGTAAAAGTTGTCCGATATATTCATTCTTCATCTTCAAAGTAATATCTTCCATATATGACAATATCAATATCCATGACCACATATATTGGAAAACTTCATACTCTTGATGACCTAAAGTGTGATTAACAATTTTGATTAGTTCTTCAGGTATTCTTGCTTGCATTTCTTCGTCATTCTTTGATAATTGATATTCAACAACAAAATCTTGTTGCTCTAATAAAATAATCTGTCTTAAATACCATGTACAAATTCTTTGAACCAATACCGATTTACTATCTGTGAATAATTTGAAAATTGAATCCTTTTTAGACTGAATGATTTTCATTTCAATTGGTGATTCTCTTAATACCCTTGCAATTGTTTGTTCTACCAATATAGTTGCTTGATTACGGCAAGTAGCATTAAAATTAATGAAAATATCAATTAATTCCTCATCAAATTTAGATACCCCTTTATCCATAACCAGAATATAAAATTTCAAAGTATAATAATTCAAATCTAATCTGTTTGGTTCAAGTTGGATGATTTCAAAATTGTTTTCCAACACTTTATTGGCCAATTCATAATAATTATCAGGAATATTTGTTTGATTTTGAATTATAAAACCCAAAAAGCGGGAAATAAGTACTCGCAAATCAATAAATTCATTGTCATAAGCAACTGAAGAATCTAACCAATCGTTGATCAAACTTAATACCATTGTAAGTTTATGAATCGGATAAACATCAGTTCCAAACTCAGTATTGAAAAATACTAATGATAGTGAAACCCATTTAATTCCATCAGCAATAATTTGTTCATCTTTCTTGACTGCCAAAATTTCTGATAAAACATAGTTTCTAATACGATCTAATTTTTTAGAATTTAAAAACTTGGAAAATCCTCCAACCATGGATACAAATTTAAATGGAGTTTTCACTAACTTTGTATAGTTAATATCAAACGATTCAAAACTAGCAAGATTTTCAAATTCCAACGAATCTTCAATGGCTCGTTTGATTATCCTAGCAGCATAAAATGCTTGTATGTCATTTCCTTCAACAAATTGCCAAAGATCTTGGAAGGTTGGGTTGTTTTCATTAATTAAATCACCAAATTTGAAACTCTCAAAATGTTTACTGACTTTCTGTTGTATACTAGACAATACATCAACAACATCTTCATCAACATCATCCTTGAGCAAAATATAATCTGCAAGGTATTCTTTTATTAACAACAACAATGTATCCACTTGTCCATCAATGTGGTTCAAGAATTTACCAATAGTGGGGATGAAGTCGTCAAGTTGTGGGGAAGTTGCTCTTTCATTACACAAGTAAACAGCCAGATCTAATGGATTAGATATCGCAACTGTAAAAATATCAATCTTAGATATAGCATCCAATATTCTTTGTTTGAATTGTTCAATGGGTAAAGGTCCAGTTTTGATAAATTTATAAAAGTCGTCATTTAAAGACCCTAGTTTGATAAATTCAATCATCGACGCAAGATAGTTATCTTTGAATTCTCTCAACACGGTTAAAAATTCAACATTTAAATGATTCCAAGCAATATGGAGGAGTTTGGAAATATCTAAATCAATAATAATTGGCAAAAAATTATACTGAACAACTAATTCAATAAATTTCAAATAGGCATCTTCATCATCTAAAGATTGTATAACGTTTAACAAAACATCTTTGTCTTTAGTAGATTTTACAATCATTTCAATTTGATCTTTCGACATTCCTTCCTTTGAAATATCAGTTAAATGGGAATAAATATCAGGGAATCGTTTCTCGTCGATTGTCATTCCTAGATTTTGTATGAAATAATCAATTTTGTCTGGTCTAACCATAGTTAATTTCAAATAAAAGTCATTCACCGTTTCAATTAATTCTTCTTCGTTTTGCAATAAATTCTTTTCAATAGCAATATTTAAAACTTCCAAAACTGGTGTAATGAAATCTTCTTCAACAAAGGCAGGAAGTTGTACTATCAAATCAGTGACTTCGGTAATTGGTTCAGTCACATGGTTCAAATACAATTTAATCACAAAAAATGGTATTTCAAGATTCAATTCATCACTCTCATCAAGTAAATCAGTGCAAACATGTGTCGCTAAACTGTCTAATTGTGATTGCAAACCAAGTTGTTTGAGAACATCAAAATATACACTCAAAAAACTCTTTTGTGGACTTTCAATAGCATTTGCATCAATAATAAACTTTTCAACAGTTTTATTCAATTTTTCAAACACATTGTCTGTGCCACTAGAAAGATTGCTTTCCAAAGTATGTACAATAGCAGTTTTATCACGTTGAACCCTAATAGTGGCTAAGCTTCTCAATACTTGCAAAATAAGTTCATCAATTAATGCAGTTGATTCCACGGTAAATAAATCCAGTGTCTTTAATGCACAATCTAATGCACCTGCTTTGAGTGATCCCATAGTTGTCGAATACTGCTTCAGTAGTAAATTAATCACATAATCATATTCCTCCTGGCTGTTAAAATCAACAACATTTAGCTTCTTCTGTAAATCTTGAAATACTTTGATAATCAATGAGTAATACGTTGGATCCAGATTACATGGACCAAGTTTCAAGTATTCGTAAAACCTAGTAGAGCTTTTACTACCTGCTAGATCCCAGAAATTCTTCTTCAAATTATTATTAATGCCAAATTCAGTTAATCGTACTATGGCCTGCCAGAATGGTATGATCACATTGGAATAAATTATACTTCCGGATATTTTATTGGACTTGAATTTAATCTTGATAAACTTCTTTGAAACTAGTTTGTAGACCAATTGTAAGTTTTCATCTGATAAATTGGTTATAAGCAATAATAAGTTTTTGAATAACACCAAATCCATATTATCTTCTTTGAGACAGGTGCTCAAATGATCCCACAACGACTCTTCTTCTAATATGGGGACAATGGTTTCATCTGGCAATTTACTCAACATATTGATGCCACAAACTAATGCTCGATCATATTTTGATACCATTTCCGATTCACTAGTGTATCTTCTGTCTGATAAAGTTTCCAATGTTTCTATACTGACAATGGTCCCAATCAAATTGATAATCTGTTCTTCAAAAATACTCCAAGTCTTATCCAATTTGGAACTATCTCCTTGAAATGATTGTAATAATGTTTTATATGCAATTGAGGATACAGATTTATCTGTATCAAACATCCCCATTAACCATATAGGCATTGAACTTTTCAAATATTTGCTATATGTCTTTCCACCAACAATTTTTAGGAAATTGGCTTGAATTTGATGAGACAATAAACGAACACTTCTAGAATTATCCAAGGCAAGTTTTGGATACATTTGGAGCCATGCAATAATTGTGGAGTCGTCAATAGCTGATACTGTTAATAAATCATTTAACGCTTTCTCCTTGGTTTTGGGGTCTCTTTTCATTAACGATTTGAAAATCACAACTACTTCGGGGTTGTATAAAGTAGATATATCTGGCAAGTGGGTGATATAATTTAAAGATACTGGGAATCCATTATACCCTAAATCTCCTGTAATCTCGTATTGTTTAGCCATGGTGTTGTATACCAAGAAGAATATCAAAGTTATCGTAAGGCAAAGAGAATTTTTTTTTTTCATTCCAATTTTTTTTTTTGCAAGTTTTTCCTTCGGCCGCTTTCTTTACTATGAATCAATATTCAATACAACAATTATTATATGGAGACATCTCCCTGTAACATGAGAATCACATATTCCAAAGTCTATATACTAGCAAGAATTCAGTAATCAGTGATATTCGCAAATACTTCTCCTCCAATGAGTAGCAATTTGAAAATTAAAAGATTTAGGTGTTGCTTAAGAGCTACCATGTGTCAAATTGCTTGGTCGTGTCCTTTCACCACACATTTTTTTGGATTAAATTTCTCGCACGCTCAAAAAATGACTTCGACAAAAAGCAATGCCACTCTTCCTACAATTAATTCCCTCCGCCCCTTCCTTTTCATATACTATCTCCCTTCCTTCTTCCTTCTCCTTTTATTTTTTCAATTATTACAATCTTATGTCATTTAAAGGATTCAAAAAGGGTGTCCTTAGGGCCCCACAGACAATGCGTCAGAAATTCAACATGGGAGAAATCACCCAAGATGCTGTTTATCTCGATGCTGAAAGAAGATTCAAAGAAATCGAAACGGAAACAAAAAAGTTGAGTGAAGAATCCAAGAAATATTTCAATGCTGTCAATGGGATGTTAGATGAACAAATTGATTTTGCCAAAGCCGTGGCTGAGATTTATAAACCAATCAGTGGTAGATTATCGGACCCCAGTGCTACGGTACCAGAAGATAACCCACAAGGTATTGAAGCATCGGAACTGTACCAAGCAGTGGTTAAAGATCTCAAAGATACCTTAAAACCCGATTTGGAATTGATTGAAAAAAGAATTGTTGAACCAGCACAAGAATTATTGAAGATTATACAAGCTATAAGGAAAATGTCAGTGAAAAGAGACCATAAACAATTGGATTTGGATCGTCATAAGAGAAATTTTTCTAAATATGAACTGAAGAAAGAAAGAACTGTTAAAGATGAAGAAAAAATGTTCAGTGCTCAAGCAGAAGTAGAAATTGCTCAACAAGAGTACGATTATTATAATGATTTGTTAAAGAATGAATTGCCAGTTTTGTTTCAAATGCAAAGTGATTTTATCAAACCATTGTTTGTTTCATTCTATTACATGCAGTTGAATATTTTCTACACATTATACACTAGAATGGAAGAGTTGAAAATTCCATATTTTGATTTGTCTACTGATATTGTCGAAGCTTATACTGCCAAGAAGGGGAACATTGAGGAACAAACCGATTCTATTGGAATCACTCATTTCAAAGTCGGGCATGCCAAATCCAAATTGGAAGCCACTAAAAGAAGACATGCTGCTATGAATAGTCCACCTCCTACCGGTGCCAGCTCTATTGCATCTACAGGTACTGGTGGTGAATTACCTGCATACTCCCCAGGAGGTTACAACCAACCATATGGTGATAGCAAGTATCAACCACCATCTTCTCCAGCAACATACCAATCTCCAGTAGTAGCAGCCACTGCTCAATCTCCAGCTACTTATCAATCGCCAGTGGCTACTGGACAACCTCCATCATATTTACCACAAACTCCAGCCAGTGCTCCACCACCACAAGTTGGTAGTGGCCTTCCAACATGCACGGCTTTATACGATTATACTGCACAAGCCCAGGGTGACTTGACTTTCCCTGCAGGAGCTGTTATTGAAATTATACAAAGAACCGAAGATGCCAACGGATGGTGGACTGGTAAATACAATGGTCAAACCGGTGTGTTCCCTGGTAATTATGTGCAATTATAGATTGAAATTTACTGCATTCATCAAATGAAGCTGTTTGACAAAAGCTTGGGTTATAATTCTGTATACATATTTTAGCCCCACGTAACCCAATGTATTCTATTCTTTTATATGGTTTCTTATTTTATTTCAAATAACTTATTAAAGTTCGTCATTTTGTTTATGATTAATATATACAACATATATATTGCTATAAAATCAAATAACCCTCTAATAAATTAATTCAATTCAAAATGTTGTCTAAACTTTGAGCAAGTTTCTTCCTTGAAAATTTATTAATAACTCTATTACGACCATTTTCACCCAATTTAATTTTAGTACTTTCATCCAAATTATAATGTTTCATGATAATTTTTGACCATTTTGTAAAATCGCCTGTTTCAGTATAACCAGTTGCTTCATCGAGATTATTACCATTATAATTAACAACTGTCTCTAACGGACCACCAAAATTAATTGCTAAAACTGGAGTTTTGGCTAACATTGCCTCAAGTGGTACTATTCCGAAATGTTCTCTTGGTGGAGTGTAAAGCAATAATTCTGTCTGTTGGATTAATGAGTTTTTAAGTTGAGTTGAAATTGATGGTAAGAACAATACATCTACAGATGGTGGCATCATAATCAATTTACCTCTGATGGTAAAGTTAATCAAATTCAATTCATCACATAACGTTGACAATTCTGCAAGATATTCAACATTTTCAGCTACTCGGCTATCATATCCACCAGCAATCACCAATCTTGGTTTCTTATTGGTAACCATTAACTTATTCATTCTAGCAAATGATTTAATTGCTAATTCAATATTTTTGGATCTTTCAAATCGATTAATTGATAAAAAAAATGGCGAGTCTTTGAAAAATTTTGATACTTCTGAATTAGATGATGCATTTGTATCGACAATAGTTTCAGTATCAACACATGGATAAACCACTTGAGGATCAATATGGTTTAATTTCTTAAAAGTGTCATGGAAAATTTGTTTAGTGAAATTTGAGTTAACAACAATCTGATCACTTGACCCCGTGGTATATTCTTCAATTGCATCAAAGGGTACTCTATATAATTTCTTTAAAAAGCTTGTTCTTCTAACTAGTAATTGATCAGGGAAATGACAATAAAATAATACTTGACAATTGGAATTACAAAACATTTTCAATAATGGGATGCAGAATGATAATTGATCAACAATAAAATAATCATAATTTTTAATTGTGCCAGTGAATATTAACCAACAAACTAAATAAAACTGTCTTAATATTGCAAAAAAAATATGAAGTTTGCCAAATAAATTGGTAGGTAATGAATCTCCATGAACAGAAACTTTCAATTGACCAGAACTGACTTCTTCAAAACAATGTGTTAAATCACAATGTGATGTATAAATAATAATATCATGACCAAAATCTTGTAATCCAACAGCTGCATCGACAACTAATCTTTCTGCTCCTCCAATTCCAAGATCAGGATGAATAAATGCAATCTTCTTGTTTTCTTGTCGCTTTGACATTTCAGGAAGTACGGATTGAGGTGGGATGGGATGGACAGAGTATTCTTGATCCTAGTTGTATGTTAGCTTTGGTTGATTTTTTTTCTAGGCTTATTTTTTTTTACATTTTGGAACAACTGAGATTCTTCGTCATTAGTAGAAGACGATGCAACGTTTTATAAAAGAAGAATGCAAGATGCTTGCTTATATATAGATCTGGAATCTTGGATACCTTAATAAGCATACTCTGCCTTATTTTTTTTGATTGTATTTCAACATATTATTTCTTTAATAATTTGGACAAGTTTTGCTGGATTTTTCATTCAAAATTAAGACCAAATATTTTGCATTAACAAATCACAATTCTTTCACAACAAGTAAATCAACTTACAATTCAGTAGTAATAGTAGTATAATAAGTATATATAATTATTTATAAAGATGTATCCGTTACTAATATAACCTTTCTTACATGTTGTTGTCACAAATAAGCAGTAATAGTAATCTCAATCAACGACTTTTGAAGAGCTACAGATCTTCCAAATAAAACTACAAGTAAATCAAACGATTTAACTCAATGACATAAAGCTTACACATCCCTAATTCCAATAGGTTTGGTAAGATGCTGATTTGTTTCTTTTAATTACGGTTTCAGAATAATTGATTGTCAACAAGTAAAGATGAGAGTAAGTTATCTTATTACCAATCTAGTTCCCATGATTTTATTTCTCTAAATGCTGACTATTTACCAGCCAAAGTATAATAGTAATAAACATTATTATAATTTTCTGTCTAATGTTAATCAATACATCTAAGCGTTAATTGAAAAATACAATTGCACAATTTAAGCAACTAGATTCATATATGTAAAAACTGTCTACTCTAGAGATATCCTGTTCTATTTACACCAGCTATATTTAATTAAAAAAATCTTATTATTAATTGGTATATTTAACAATCAAAGGGTACAATGACAACTTAATATAATTACTAGTTTTGATTGCAAAAAGAAGCATGCGATTCGTGTATGGTTGTCGGCGCGTACTAACCACTAACCTTGAAATGTCACAGTTGTTAGTTGTATTCGTGATATATTGAATATACTGAGAATTTACTAGGTTATTAAGCTACAGGACAATAGAAAGAAGCTTAAATGTGACAAAGAAGAATCAATTGAATAAGTATAATATGTATTTCTTTCAATGTAAGATCTGCTCTGTGAATGGCAATGTATGATTGTATAGATTAAGACATGTGAACGTTCATTTCTTATATCATAATAACAAGGAAAAGAGTCTTCTATGGGGAATTCCTTCAGACCTGTTGGGTAAAATATACTGTAAACCACCAGAAAACCTGTTTTATTGAAATTTTCGCAAAGACAATAGCCGGGTAGGGTCTAGATGTCATGTTTTCCTTGATTTTATTCAAATTTTCGCAAAGACGATAGCCGGGTAGGGTCCAGACCATATGTTTTCCTTGGTTTTAATTGAAATTTTCGCAAAGACGATAGCCGGGTAGCGTTCACATAGGTAAACTTGTCATATTCTTCATTTTTATTTTCGCAAAGACCATAGCCGGGTAGGCTTTACATAGATATTATAAGGCAAAAATATGACCTTGGTTTTTTATGAGATGAACCGCTAGAAAATGAGTCTCTGATTCCAAATATCTTTACCATTTGATTGTAGCATAAATATTGGTTGAGCTATAGTAAAAACCATTTCCTGGAATTACTAAGTCATCAAACCTAGCAAATATCCGGGTAAAGGTAAAAATCTAACCACCCTTTTTTAAAGCATCAAGTGACAGAGATTGGGGCCCTGATTCTAAATATCTTTATAGAATCAATATAGCATAAATATTCGTTAAGTTATGGCAAAATTTCGTTTTTCTGAACTCTTAAGTTAGCAAGTTTGAAATTTTGGAAAATTTTTGATTTTTTTTCCAAAATGCAAAATGAACCTAATCCCCATACAAAAAAAAACACTAACAAATTCAAAATTTAGATTTTGGCTTTGATGACATGAAATGATAGAAAATGACCCGCTGATTCTAAATATCTTGACCATTTCAACGTAGCACAAATATTGAGCGAGTTATAACAAAATCTGCTTCTAGGAATTCAAATCAAAAAACCTAACACTTACCCCGGGTAAAGTTCACACAGCTTAAAATAAAAATACTTCTGTTTTTAACATGAATCCAAAATGCCCAAGTTTCTGACCATAACGGTACCAATAGTATTAAAAGAACTTCATTATTTCATGAGTTATAGCAAGTTGTATTATTTGGGAATCCTTAAGTATGTAAATTTGACAATTTTGTGTGATTCCTGCAG
>OBUW01000667.1_pt1 | contig 14360 bp, 20 predicted proteins | sample 1475761 | NCBI WGS metagenome assembly OBUW01 (sample SAMEA2579908, study PRJEB22360) | human gut metagenome | biome: human gut; feature: human-associated habitat; material: faeces | place: Denmark | collected 2008/2010
CCGGCTGCACGCCATGGGCCTGCCGGTCGCGATCGCGTACGCGGAGCCCGAGGCGTGACGGATGCCCCCTATCTCATGTCACGATAGGGGGTATTTGACTTCCATGGTTCGATTGTATAGTTTGGAATCAAGGCCTTGGCCCATGCTCCTCTTCCCGTCCGGAGGTCGGGGTTGAAGCCGAAGTCTTATCGGAGGATTGGCTGTCCGCGGATTCCCCATGAACCGGCCGTGCGGAACATGCGTTGCGAGAATTGGGAGTCTAGCCCCTGCGAACGGGTGATACGGATCGACGCGACGGCATCGATTCGAGTTCGTGTCCGACCCTTTTGGGTAGTCATGCAGAAGACCGAAACAACAGTCCTCCACAACCCGGGAACGTTACCGGTCTTGACGTTCCCGGGTTTTTATCGTCTTTCGGAGAGGGGCTTCATGACCGCCGCTTCGCATAGGGGTTCGGAACTCGACCGCTCCCGGAAAAAGAAACTCATTCCCATGTATCGCGCGGCGGCCAAGAAGTACAGGCCGCCGATCGGCCGGCATTCCCTTATCACCTGCGAGGATGGCCTCGTCATCGACATCCTATGGGAGAAGCGCAACTTCGAGCATCTGTGCGGCGTATGGCGCGACAGGCCGCCGCAGGTGGTCCATGCCGGAAAGACCATAGAGGCCAATTATTTCTTCGACCAGCTGATCAAGGGGACGCCTTCCCTCCTCGGCCATACATTACTCCGATTATCCACGGACAAGAGGCAAGGCCGAGGTGCTTTCGAACGCGTTGGACCTTGAAGGCAACGTGGATGTGGTGGTCGACTCCGACAAGGCCGAAGTGGTGTATTACCTCGGCGGCGAGGCGTGGTGCCTGGGATTGGATTCCGATTGGAACGGGAACCGGATGCGGTCGGGCCTTTGCAACGGCAACGTGTTCTACCCCAAGAGCATTCGCCGTCAGTCCGTATATAAACGAATGAGGACGGACAGCATCCCCCATCGCGTTTCAGCGGTGGAACTGGTCAGCCCCTGGGTCCTTGCCGACATACGCCCGAAGCCTTGGCAGCGATCGCATACGCGGAGCCCGAGGCTTCGGGCACGAACGGTCCATCCGGCGCGCGACACCGCAATCGATCTCATCCGCCGACAGGCCCCGATTGACACTTACGTACAAACGCCGTACAATTATGGCATGACGGAAACCACCAACAAGGCCAGCCGCTTCGAGATGCGGCTCACGCCATCACAGAAGGAACGCCTCGACCAGGCGGCCGAAATCAAGGGGCTCAGCACCTCTCAATGGGCGTTGACCAACCTGCTCGTCGCCGCCGACCGGGACATCCGGGAGTCTCATGTCCTCCATTTGGACGACGAGGCGTGGGATTCGTTCGTACGGGCCCTGGACGAGCCCATGCCGGAGGAGATGGTCCGGCTGCTCGAGAGCGAGCCGATCTGGAAATGACCGATTTCACCCCGCCGCGGCGTCTGACCGCCGAGGACGACGCCGACGGTTTCGACTGCGGCCTTCCCATCGTGAACAACTGGCTCCACGGACAGCTGCGGAACGCGGGCAAGCAGCATACGGCGGTCGCCTATGCCACGTTCTGCGACGGCGCGCCGGCCGGTTTCTACACGTTGAGCGCGTACAGCATCGGCCACGCCGAGGCCAATGGCTGGCTCAGGAGGAACAGCCCGGATCCGATCCCGGCGATCCTTCTGGGCATGCTCGGCATGGCCATGCGCCACCAGGCCATGCACGTGGGAGCCCAGCTGCTCAGGGACGCCACCATGCGGGCGATGGGTGCGGCGGAGATAGTCGGAGCCAAGGCGTTGCTCGTGGAACCGGCCTCGGACAGGGCCACGCGCTTCTACGAGCATTACGGGTTCCGCCACATCGAACGATCGGGCAGGATGTTCATCCCGCTCCGTCCGGCGTGAACGGGGTCGCTCCCCATGGGATGAAGGAGGCGGGGAAGGCCGTTGGAACGGTCCTCCCCGCCTCCTTGTTTTCTCTCGAACCGTTTTCGTCGGCCCGCCGCTCATTTCCTCGGAAGGCGCGGCCTGCCGTCCGAGTCGAACTGGGCGAGCTGTCCGATGGCGTTGCCGGTATTGGCCAGGGCCCCGGTGAGCAGTCGGATCCGTTCGCCGGTGTCGGCGGTCCGGAGGGCGAGTCCGAGCTGGTCGATGGCCGCGTTCACGTGGTTGCGGTAGACGAGGTCGTCGGCCGCGTCCGAATGTTCCGTTTTCGCGGGCCGGGGTTCGTCCATGCGTGGTTTCCCTTCCGGTGTTTGGTCCATGAGGTCGAGCGCCCGGACGCCGAGGCCGGCGGCGAGGTCGAGGATGATGCGGCTGCGTTTGCTGCCGGTGGCCCATCGGCGGGTCTCGATGCCTCCGATGGTCTGCGTGGCCTGTCCGGCCCGGATGGCGAGTTCGGCCTGGCTGAGACCTTGTCGCGTCCGGTGCCAGGCGAGGCGGGTGCCGTCCCATCCGGCGGGCGGATTGTCCGTGGCATGGTCCGGTTCGGGCCGGCCGGCCAGCTTTTCCATGCTGGTGTCGAGCGCGATGGCGACGCGGGCGAGGATCCCGGCCGCCATGTTCGCGGTGTCGCGTTCCCCGGAATCGTATTGGCGCAGGCTCCGGTATGGCACGTTCGCGTGTGCGGCGAGCTGCGGGCAGCTCCATCCCCGTTCCGTGCGCATCCTCCGGATCACGGTGGTCGCGCCCTCCCCCTCTTGGGGCGTCTCGCCCGTGAGCCGGGCGGGGTTGACGCCGAGGGTCTTCGCCCATTGCCGGATCTGGTCGGGTTCGAGCGTGGACAGCGGGGTTTCGCCGTTCTCGATCCGTTCGACGGTCGCTGTGTCAACGCCGGTGAGCCGTGCGAGGGTCTGTTCGAGGACGCTTTCCCGTTCCCTGATCGCGCGCAGTTCCGCCGCGCCGATGGGGATGGTCCTGCCGCTGCCGCTCATCTGTCGCCTCCTAGATAGATGTCGAACAGGGGCCCGGGTTCTACGAGGCCGGTGCCGGTGTCGATGGCCTGGATGGCCTCGAGGGTGCCGATCATGTTCCGTACGGCGGGTCTGCTTCGGGCGGAGAACGCGCCGTGCCCGTCGATGAGTTCGAGTCCCTGTTCGGTGACGCTGCGGCGGGTGGATCCGTGCAGGGCGGCGGCGAGCACGCCCGGCCTGACGCCGTGGCCGAGCTCGCGTTGGATGTTCGCGATGTACCGGCATGCGATGCGGATCGATTCGCGGCCCATGGGCTCGTCCTGCCACTCCCCCGTTTCCGGTGTCGTTCGCCGCCGCCGGCGGTACGGGTTCGACGCCGGCTTCCTCACGCTCTCCCGCCCGTCGTCCCGGGCGCAGTTGGAGCAGTTGCGGCAGTCGTCGCGTCCGGCGCCGGGCGGGTCGAACATGGCGAGGATGGTCCGGCGCAGGCATCGGCGGGTCTCGCAGTATGCGCTCATGGCGTCGAGCCGGGAGTCCATGAGCTGCGCGGCCCTGATGCGTGAGGGGTCGCCGGATTCCTCGGCGCGGCTTTTCGCCTCCCATGCGGCGTGGCGCAGCCATCGCCAGTCGCCGGGGCTCCAGTAGAGGACCGCGTCGGCCGGATTGCCGTCCCGGCCGGCTCGGCCGGCCTCCTGCCAGTATGCCTCGAGGCTTTTGCATGGCCCGTCGTTGAGGACCCATCTGACGTCGGGCTTGTCGACACCCATGCCGAACGCGCTGGTGGCGCAGATGACGCGCGGATGGCCGGCGAGGAACCCGTCCTGCACCCGTTTCTTGTCCGCGTCCCTCATTTCGGCGTGGAACGCCATGGCGTCGATGCCTTCGGAACGCAGTGTCTCGGCGAGCCGTTCGCAGCCTTTCCGGTTCTCCTTGTAGATTATGCCGCTGCCCTTGTGCCGTTTCGCCCAGGCGATCATGGCCTCGAGGCGTTCGCCGGGCCTGGCGCGGACCACCGTGAGGCGCAGGTTCGGCCGGTCCGCGTCGGTCGTGACCGTCACGGGGTCGGCCAGGTGCAGGAGTTCGCGGATCTCCCCGGCCTGCGTCCGGCTTGCGGTGGCGGTCAGCGCCATGACCACGGGGCGCGGGGACAGGGAGTCGATGAATTCGCCGATGCGCATGTAGCTGGGCCGGAAGTCCGATCCCCAGTGCAGCACGCAGTGCGCCTCGTCGACGGCGAGCAGGCTGATGCGGATGCGGTGGCTGAAGTCGGCGAAGTCGGGCGCGTGCAGGCGTTCGGGCGCGACGTAGAGGATGCGCAGTTCGCCGGACAGGGCGCGCCCGTACACCTCGGCGCGTTCCTTCTCGTCCAGGCCGGAGTCGATGAGCGCGGCGGGGATGCCGCGTGACCGCAGGTGCCGCACCTGGTCGCGCATGAGCGCCCTCAATGGCGTGACGACGAGGGTGAACGTGCCGGGCCTGGCGGCGGGGAGCTGGTAGCACACGGACTTGCCGCCGCCGGTGGGCATCACGGCCATGACGTCGCGGCCCGAGATGACCGTCCCGACGGCCTCCTCCTGGCCGGGACGGAACGAGTCGAACCCGAAATAGCGCTTCAGCGCGGCCAGCATGTAATCCCCGTTCCCGGCCATTCCGCTCCCCTTCCTCTCACCCATAAGTATGATACCCTCAAGTATAGCATACTAATTCATTTCATGACGTTTCAACGAAAGTGGCGGAATCACCGGCCGCAGGGCATAGATTGTTTATCGACCGCCCAAAGCACAAGGAGGAAGCCATGCAATCAGACTCTTCAAAGGCATATGAGAACGCGAAGGCGGAATACGAGCGCCTGTCCGGCCAGCCGTCGTTCATCCGTCTCATCCGGAGGAAAAAGCTGGACGAGGCCAAAACGGACATGAGAGAGAACCACAACGCCTGGGTCAGCGAGGAGGTGAACGCCCTTGCCAATGATTGGACCCCGGAGAGACTCCCTCCATACCGCGTGATGGCGGAACTCGACGCCCGGCTCGGTACGGACAGGGAAACGGTGGAAACCTTGTTGCGCAGGGAATACGATCACTCGTATCCACTGCCATCCTTCCATTGGCCGATGTCCCGAACTCGTAGCATTCTGCCTGCCGCCCTGAGGGCATGCGAGGAATCCTACGAATCCGTCAAACAGGCGGGTCTCCTCACGCAGGAGGTTCTCGACGCGGTCGCCCAGTGGAAGGAATCCAACGGCCCCACTTCCGATTTCCGTCGCCTAGAGGCATTGCCCTCCTCTTCGAAGGTATTCGCGAAGCTCCCGCCGGATCTTCGCGTCTGGCATCGAATGCGCTTGTCGCACTCGGATTCCATACTTCCGACCGACTTTCGTCGCAGGGCGATGTCCGACCATGTGCTGTCGCTGCAGCAGGGAGATACCTTCTCTCTGTTGCACCCGCTATCGACCTCCCCTACGGCGGACTGGTGGGACGCCGGAACGCCCGCCGATCTTTCCTTTGATAACTCAGGCGAGGGAAACGGCATCATTTGGGAGATGGTCGTTTCGGCAGGACTGGTCTGGCCGACCGACGCCTATCTGGAACATGGTGCGAGCAATGCGGATTCCCTGGAGGTCATAATCCCGGCCCAGACGACCTGGATCGTGGACGGATGGAGGGACATCCGCTACACGAAGGATATGGTAAGACACCACTCCTCCGCATCTATCGTCCGCTACCGCACGCTGATGGTCCATCAGGTAGATTTCAATGGAACTAACGTCATCGACAACGACCCGGATCCCGTCGTCTGAACCCTTGAATCGGTGCCGGCACCATGTCACCCGGGTGTATGGGGCGGAAGCGGGGTGGCATGGTGATCGGTCCGGACGGTTGTGGTTTCGACATGCGTTCGCCGTCCGAGATGGAGGCGGATGAGACACGGCGGGAGAAGTATGAGGCGGCTCACGCGCCCCGCATGGCGGTCACGTCGCGTATCCGTCGGGTGGCGCAGCCGCCGGACGGGTATCTGCCGTTGTCCCTGTTCGACGAGGTTCGTCTGGCCGATCCGGTGCCGTTGTATGCGTTCGAGGACGTCCCGGCGGACGTGACGGGGCTCGCGGTGGATTACCTGTCCCGTGTGGCGCGGGGCGTGCCGGCGCGGGATGCGTTCCGGGTGCCGTTGGCGGGGGCGCGGCTGGTGGGCCGGTCTGCGGATGCGGAGCGGCTGCTCGCCATGGTGGACGGGTTCTCCGACCGTTCGGTGCGGGCCGCGTGCCTGCTGTGCGGGTTCGACGCGGCGTCGCGTCGGGGCCCGGCGAGGTGGCGGGCGGGCAGGGTCATCGATCCGGGGCCGGCCACGGTGTATAACGTGCGGCGCATGGTGGCGCGCACGTTGCGGTTCATGGACCGGGTGGGGCCGGTCGTGTGGGAGGGGTTCACGTTCGACGGCGGATACACGGACCGGGTCACGTCCGGCGACGGGGACCTGCTCACCGCCGACGGCCTGTGGGATCTGAAGGTGAGCCGTTGGCCGCCGAACCCGACGTACACGCTGCAGCTGCTCGTCTATTGGCGGCTCGGCCTGCATTCCACGCATCCCGGGTATCTCGGGGTGCGGCGTCTGGGCCTGTACAACGCGCGGTCGGACACGATGTGGAGCGTTCCCGTGGCCCGGATCGGCGCCGATGCCGTGCGTGCGGTGGAGAGGGATGTGATCGGCTATGCGGACGGTCTTTGACGCATGGCCGGCCGGTTCTATTCGCGGGGGTTCGTGGCCGGGAGTTCCGGCATGGGGCGGGCGAGTCCGGCGGCCGCGTCGGCGAGCAGCCGGCGGGCCTGGTCCACGGTGTGGGCGGCCTCGTGTTCGCGTCGGTCGGCGTCCGCGATCCTTGCCTTGGCCTTCGTGTCGATTCCCGCGGCCTTCTCCTCGGCCGTTTTGAGGATCCGGTCGGCTTCGGTGTTGGCGTCGGACAGGAGCTGCTGCGCCTGTCCGCGGCTTTCGCCGATTCTCCTGTCGGCTTCCTGGTCGATCCCCCGTTTGCGCCGCGTGGCCTGTTCGATCTGCTCGTCCGCTTTCTTCTTCGCTTCGGCGGTCAGGGCCTCGGCTTTGGCCCGCGCCTTGCCGAGGATGGTCCCGGCTTCCGTTTCGGCCTTGTCGAGGATGGCCTTGCGTTCGGCCTTGGCGCCGTTGACCATGTTCTGCATGTCGACGCCGATGCGCCCGTAGGGGTTCGACGCCTGGTATTCGAGCTTCTTGTTTTGCTCCCGGAGCATGGTCAGACGCTGGTTGAGCTCCCCGTTCTCGGTCTGTCGCGCGTGGTTCTCGCGTTTGAGTCGGATGATCTCGGCCTGGTCGAGCGTGCGGCGTCGTTCGAGTTCGGCGACGCGTCGCTCCACGGCGTCGGCCCGGTATCCGCCGATCGTGGCGCGGGGCAGGTCGAGCGGTTTCGTCTCGGCGCGCCCGTAGTCGCGGATGGGTTGGATGAGCTGGGTCTCCTCGCCGTCGGATCGTCTCGCCGTTGTAGATGACTTCGCTCTAGCGACAAGCTAAAACAAAGTCATCTACAACGGATACCTTTGGTTCCAGTCCAACAGAACAATGAAAGAGGATTAGCACCATGAAGGAACCATTATGGCCAAGAAAAACAACAAAAAACGTCAACAGAATCAGGCTTTCCCGACACTAGCAGCCACTGCCACAGTCGCACTGGCCGGGCAGCTCACACCCACCCTCGCCCTTGCCACCTATGCACTCGTTCTGGTACTGGCACTTCTATCCGATTGGCTGAACAACCGATGAAAACCGTATTCGTTTTCGTATGCTCTGTTGTATACTTGGTGGTGTGCGTATCCTCATTCATCCACACGCCCGTATCCATGGGTTGAGCGTCGATCAGATCAGGACGGCCTTCGAGACGGGTTCCGATGGTGCGGTCATTCGTTATCGTGACCGTGACAGGGAGCCTCCCCGTTGGGCGACTATCGGACTCGATGCCGAGGGCAGGGGCATAGGGCTCGTGTTCGTGAGGTTGGACGACCATACGCCGCTGATCATTCATGCGAGCAATCTGACCAAGGGATTCCGCGACGAGATAAGGAGGAGCCGATGACTGGTCGCAGGTACATAGCCGAGAACGGCACCGAGATCACCGACGAGCTGGTCGACAGGTGGGCCGAGGAGGCCGAGAACGGTTTCCCCGGCGCCGAGGTCACCCCGTTCGAGGGGCGCGCGTGGGAGGCCGACACGGAGCCGCTGCGCCCACGCACCATACGTCTGAGCGATACCATGTGGCATCTCATCGAGGCGGATGCCAAGCGCAACCACATGAGCGTGAGCGCATGGACCCGCGCCGCGATGACCGACAGGCTCTCGCATCGGGTCGATGCCTGACACGGTCCAGCCGCATTCGGATTCCTGAGTTATCGGAGTTGACTTCCTCCCGTTGTGGATGACTTCGCTCTAGCGACAAGCTAAAACAAAGTCATCCACAACGTGTCAACAACCCAGAGACGGTCACGGAGACCGGTTCAGGCATGAACGACCGGCGTCGCAAACTCAACAAGGTGCTTTCCGACCCGACGATCGGCACGATCATCGTCGAGCATAGGGATAGGCTCGCCCGTATGAACGCGGGACTGATCGAAAGCGCGTTGAACGCGCAAGGCCGGAAGCTCATCGTGGTGGACGACACGGAGCTGGACGATGATCTGGTGCGCGACATGACCGAGGTGCTGACCTCGTTCTGCGCCCGGCTGTACGGGCGTCGCGCAGCCAAGCGCAAGACGGACGCGGCGTTGAAGGCGGCGCATGATGCTTGAGGCCGTCAAGGTGGCGCTCGACCCGACGCCACGGCAGGAACGATTGTTGGAATCGCACGCCGGGGCGGCGCGATTCGCCTACAACAAGGGACTGGCGCACGTCAAGGACGTGCTCGAACGCGGCGATGCCCCCGAATGGTCGTACTATGCCTTGCGTAAGTGGTGGAACCAAGCCAAGGGCGCACTCGCCGTGGACGAGGCCACGGGAGAACCATGGTGGCCTGAGAACAGCAAGGAGGCATACAACAGCGGCCTCGAATCATTGGCCGACGCGCTGAAGAACTTCTCCGAGTCCCGCAAGGGGCGGCGGAAAGGCCGCAGGATGGGGTTCCCGCGCTTCAAGTCCAAGGACTCCGGCATTCGGCGCTTCGCGTATACGACCGGCTCGTTCGGCCCCGTCGGCCATGACCCATACGCGCTGAAACTCCCGAGGATAGGCCGTGTGCACTGCATGGAGGACGCGTCCAAGCGAGTGGACGGCGCGAAGGTGCTGCGCATGAGCGTGTCCCGCCGTGCGGGACGCTGGCAGGCCAGTCTGACCGTCGAACGAGCCGACGATCCCGCACCCCCTTCGCCTTCGGTGTCCGTCATGACGGTTCCTTTCCTGTCGGCCGGTGCTGTTCGCACGGGTCACCCGCGCCGGCCGCGATAATCGGCCTTCAGCGCGCGCAGCATGGGGTTGAGGTATGGTTCGGTGATTTCCATGAGGCGGGTCGGCCGCCCGTAGGGCCCGTAGGCGGTGATGGCGGGTTCGACCGGGCGGATGATGCCGGCGCGTTCGAGTTCGAGCAGCGGGTATGCGGCCGGCGGGTCGGGGTTCGGGTAGAACCTGCCGTCCGGCGGGATGGCCCCGTCGGGTTCCCATGTGATGCCCAATGGTTTCCGGCCGGGTCCGGTGACGGTCAGTCCCATGCCGCCGCCCTGGTGGCGGCCGGCGAGCAGGTGCCAGGTCTCGAGCGCGTCCGTATCCCCGCCGCGTCGGGGGTCGGCGTGCCAGGGTCTGCCGCGTGTGGCGAGCAGGTGGCGGCGTTCCCCGTCGAACCTCGCCGCATCCAGTCGCCTCCATGTCCACCGGTCGACCTCGAAGCGGATGCCGTGCCCCCTGATGAGGGGCGGCACGGCCCCGGTGACGGGGTTCACTTGCGGCCTCCGCGGATGATGTGTCTGACGCACATCGCGAGCAGGACGAGGACGAGGGCGGCGGTGACGATCCACAGCCATCCCATCCGCGGCATGATCGCGCATTCGACGATCAGGAGGATGAGGATGGCGAGGCAGGCGACGGCGAGGAGGACGGCCCTGCGGCGTTCGTCGTCCATCATTCCCCTCCGTCCGTCTCGTCAGCCCAGTATTGGTCCTCGAACCAGTGGTCGAAGCGCATGTCGCCCGATCCCGTGGCGGGGTTCGAGGCGAGCGTGGCCTCGTCCGTCGCGGGGTCGTACAGCCGGTCGACGTCGAGGTCGCCGAGCCAGTCCTCGAGCCATGCCTCGAGACCGCTGCCCTCCTCGTTGTCGTCGTCGGCGATGAGACGGACGGCCCTGCCGATGAGGATCTCCTCGATGACGCTACGCGCCGCATGGTCCGCATCCCGATCGGAGAGGCGGGCGCGCAGGCGGATCGTGGCGCCCAGCATGCGGTAGAGGAACTCGCGGTCGTACCGGTCGAGGTACCGGTCGGGCAGGAGGTCCGTGACGGGGTTCCCGTCGTCCTGGCCGAGGTGCGTGCCGCGGGGCATGCGGCCCAGACGTCTGGTCTCGATCCTCGTCATGGTCTCGATCATGGACAGGTTCTCGTCGAACAGCCTGCGCATGCGGGTGCCCGGCATGGGGCGGTCGCCGCCGGTGTCGTTGTTCATAGGTTCCTTGTTCATAGGTTCCTTCCGTACTTCGTGTATCTCGTGTATTCCCCGTGGCGGGTGCCGATGAGCGTGATCCGCGCGTCCACGATCCTTTTGCGCCGTTCGGGCTCCGCTATCCCCCGGTTCAGCCAGGCGGACAGTGCGACGCAGCCGACAGTGGCCGCGTCGCACCGGCGCAGGTCTCGGGCGACCCCCTCGAGCAGGAGCCCCTGGACCGCGAGCTGGATCACGCCGCTGTCCTTGAACTGCGTGGCTGCCTGTTCGAGCCGGTCGACGGGATTCGGGCCCGCGCTCATCGGGCGGTCCCGTCCGCCAGACCCAGTTCGAGCCGTCGCAGCCGTTCCTCGAGTGCGTTGATGCGCATGGTCTGGGCGAGCACCGCGCTCATCGGCGCGGGTCTTCCCTCCCTGCCGGCGTCGCCCGCCGGGGCATGCGTGCTCGTCGTCCTGGCTGCCGGCGGCTCGCGTTTCCATCTGGCGATGCATCGTTCGATGCGTTTGTTGCCGATGAGGCGCGGGTCGAGTCCCGCCTCGCGGAAGATCCCGACGGGGCTTTCGCCCTGCCGGTAGCGTGTGACGGCCTCGCGTTTGAACGAGTCCGTGTAGGTGATGCGCGTGCGGGTGACCCACGCCACGGCGTCCAGTCCGGACAGCAATGCCATCTCGGCGTCCGTGAAGCCCGTCATGCCCATGGCGTCCCCGCCTCCGGTGCGGTCCCGCCCGGGATTCCGGAGACTCGTCCGGCCGGTCTTTCTGTCCTGTGGTCCTGCATGTGCGGCTCCTTGCCTCTCCGGGGCCCTGCCTTGTGGCCCCTTCGCCCATGCCACCCGTGGCCCCTTCTATATCGGGGGATTCCTCCGCCGCGCAAGACCGATCTTTCTTCGCGTCCGCAGCCCCAAAACAAAATGTTGACAATGGCAATAAACAACGTTATTGTTGTCACCGTCAGCAAAAATATTGCTGACGGCTGATAGTCGAAGGATTATCGCAGATAAAGGATAAGAGAACAGAGCCGCTCCTTGAGAAGCTCAAGGAACAGGGATGGCGCATCGAGGCCAAGAAGAAAGGCTGGATGTGCTACCCACCCGACAAGTCGAAGCCGGGCGTTCCCATACACAAGACACCTTCGGATGCCAGATGGTATGAGAATTGCTTGAAATACCTGAGACGCGGCGGGTTCCAAGAGTGAGCGGTCGCTAATCTTGCGGAGACAAAGTTTCCTAGGCTTGTCACCGCAAGGTTAGCACACCCTCTGTTCCCCCATCAACCTTCGACCGCTAGGGCGGCTGGATGGCGTGCGCCGGGAGATGCCTCCATGGGCGCACGCCATGCAATACATCGGATAGGTGAAACATGACGAGAGCACGAGAATGGCAGGTTTCCCTTGACTTCAAGGCGAGACTCGACGAGGACGCGGCGTTCGACCTCATGGAAGCCCTCGGAAGATACGGGGCCTCGGTGGCGGTCGACCCCGGGCACACGGGCGGCGGACTGACCCTCGCCGTCGACGCCCCGGACGGGGAGACGGCGCTGGATAAGGCCCTTACGCTCCTTGAGAAGAACATGCCCGGCGCGACGGTGACCGGACTCGAGGCGCGGGAGTGGGCCGACGCCGTGGCGCGGAACCGCGAGCCCCTATACCCGCCGGTGGTGGGCTACGCCGAGATCGCGCGCATGACCGGCGTCACCAGACAGAGGGCGTACGCGTTTCCCAGGATCGAATCCTTTCCCAAGCCGGTGATAGAGACCTCACAGGGCCCCCTCTATTCCGAGGACGCGGTTCGCGCATGGGCGCAGACCCGCGAGCTCAGACCCGGACGTCCGAAAGCGATGGAATAGGAAACGATGCGAGAGCCCCGCGGCCGCACGGCGCGGGGTTTATTTTTTACAAGGAGGAAGCGGCCGTTCCCCGATGGATTCGTCGGGAAGGGAATCGGCTGTCACCAGGTCCGGTCCGTTTGGATCACGGGACGTGCGTCACGGTCCCTGAGCCGGAATGATTGGGTCATTCGCGCATGGGCTCCCTCGAGCATCACGGTCCAGGTCGTCGGGGATACGGTCCTGAGCCCGATGCCGTTCTGGAACGCCAGGATGAGGTCGTTGCGGACCGGTGTCTGTCCCTTGTTTCGGTTCTCCACGGTGTAGCGCACCTCGAGCAGGTCCTTGCGGATGGCGTATTCCACGTCCGTCAGGAGCAGCCCGTCATGTTCCCCGTATTCCAATGGACAGGGTGTGAATTCCGTGCCCCGTGGTACGTGCCATTCCCTCCATTCCAGATGGTCTTCCAGATGCATGCACAGCCAGGTGGCGAGGGATAGACCTCCCAGCACGATGATGGTCACGAATAGGATGACTTTCATAAAGGTTCCTCTTTTTAGGAGATTCGAGCGACATGAGCGAAAAAGACGGGAAGCGGGTTCTGAGTCCCGCGGAGAAGGCCGAGGCGGATTCCCTGACCAACAAGCAATGGCTTTATATCATCGGCAGGTCGGCGGAACGGGGAAACGGCGAGAAGAAGGGACGTCCGGACGTCATATTGACGGTGGCGGAGAGGATTCTTTCCGATATCGCCGCCATCGCCACGGTGATCGCGCTCGGCGTCGCCGTCTTCCAGATTTCCGTCGGCAATTGGCAGTTCGACCGGTCCGGTCCGCGGTTCTCCTGGTTCGATACGGGTCTGGTCTCCTATACGACGGAGGCGACGCTTTCCGACGGGTTTTCCGGGACCGGTGAGGTGCAGGCGATAGTCGTCTCGAACACGGGGCGTACCGGGGACACGATCGTGGGCATGGGCAGGGCCGGTGACGGGGATGCGATGGTCCTGTGCACGCCGGAGTTCGACGCGGACGGGAACCTCATGGACCGTGACGCCGTGAGCGTGGGCGGCGGGACAGTGGCCCTCCAGCCGGGCGACTCCAGGCTCGTGTTCGCGGTGTCCGTCCACGGGCCCATTCCCGTCACCGGCGGGCTTGAAGTGGCGACCGCGTCCGGCCGCACGTACCATGCCGGATGCGTCAGGGACGTCTCCCGGCTGTCGGTCGACCATTACGCGCGGCTTCCCGGCTGGTTCGACGCGCAGGACGCATGCGTCCGCGGGCTCGGGCATATCGGCTGACCCCGTCATGCTGCCGGCTCCCGCTGCCGGTTGCCGGCGAAGCAGCTGCCGCCGTGCGAGGCGCGGTAGTCGTGGAGTTCCCTCGATCGTTCGCTCTCCCGGCGGGCTTGTTCGGCCCGGGTTTTGCGGCCGGCGCGGAGCGCGAGCTCGGCGTAGCGTGAGGCCTGGCCTGGGTCCGGGTCGGGGTCGAGGCGCAGCCTGTCCGCGAGGGTGCGGATGGCGGTCGGCCCGTCGGTGTCGGCGCCGATGCGGTCGGCGAGCATGCGGCGCGCCCGGGTCTCGTAGGATTCCGGTTCCGCCGGCCGGCTCTCCCCCGTGTCGCTTCCGGTGGGTTGGCTGGCGTCGGCATGCTCCCGGCGTCGGCGTTCGAGGGTTCGCTGGTCGCAGGTCAGGTCGTCGCGCAGTTCGTCGAACAGGCGGGCGAAGCGGCGTCCCGTGTCGACGCGTTTGGCCTGGAACCCGTTGTCGAGCGCGTGGTCGAGGACCCGTTCCATGAGCCCGCTCGTGTCGGGTTCGCCGGCGGCGTCGAGCCGTTCGACGAGCCGAGTGACGGCGTCGGTGTCCCGCCGGCCTGCCGGTTTCGGGGTCAGGCCCATGGCGGCTCGGCGGGTTTCGGGTCCGGCGAGGAGCCCACTCGGGCGTGACACCTCC
>OBUW01000668.1_pt1 | contig 14360 bp, 10 predicted proteins | sample 1475761 | NCBI WGS metagenome assembly OBUW01 (sample SAMEA2579908, study PRJEB22360) | human gut metagenome | biome: human gut; feature: human-associated habitat; material: faeces | place: Denmark | collected 2008/2010
TGCTTTTGTAGTTTCTGGTGTTGTAGTGGCCTCCTGGGTAGTGGTCTCCTGGGTAATGGTCTCCTGGGTAGTGGTATTTGGTTCAGTGGTTTTTTCGTTGGTGGTGTCTTGGGAATTTTCCTCTGTTTTGATCAATATACTGCTAGTGTTCTCTGTTGCTTTGGTGGTGTCTGTCTTTGCTTGTGGAGGTGTATCAAGACCACCAAGATTTTGAGCAGAAGCTATACCGGCTAAGGAAAGGACAAGGGCGTTAGTGGCCACGGAAAAAGGACTAATATGTAATGACATGATTATGAGTTGTTATCACGAATGGTGGGAAAAGAAAAACCAAAAAAGAAGGGATCCATTGTTGATCTTATATACTAATTGTTTGATTCGGTACAGATCATTTTAGTAAGGAGGGATTATGTCAATTGACAACTAACCAGCCATCTTGATTATTATTTGGTGTTTTATCATGTCTGCACGACACGATGATGGTTGCACCAGCACAAAAAAAAACATTTCTATATTAAACTATTTATCAAATCGGAACATCGTAATTTACCTGCATCGAGGTCCGATTCTAGTAGCTTGGCAATACTTTTCATATGATTTACCAAGAAATCAATATACTCAACATTGCCTTTGTCAGTGTATCTTACTGCCATTAGCAACTGTAACATACTATACTCACACTCAGGGCTAGATTCATTGGTGTGTGATTTTGTAGAGCCTTCAAGAGAAGTACGTATCAATCCGTGTGCTAACGATATGCAGCTTTTAATTATATCCAGTGACACTTGGCTTTCACCCAGCGCGATGCTTTTCTTTAATGAGTTAATTATGGTTAGCTCAGTTTGTCTTTTGGCAAATACAGCATCTCTCGCTGGCGACACTGGCGGTAGTAATGGGATGTCTAAATAGTATTCCGTAAAGCTTCCCCTTGCTTCTGCATCAATAGGTGTCGGTGGTTGCTGGCTGACACCTATCTTGACTCTCGTACTTATCAACTTGGTGTTGAGGTATTTCTCATATAGCCAATACCCATCATATTCAAATATTGGAAGCGTCTGATATTTGGAAGCAACAAATTGGGGGTTTGCTTGCACTTTGAGCACAATCAGTTTTTGCGTCTGTGGAACAATATCTTTAATAGTAAGTGTCAACTGACTTCCATCAATAGCCCCTCTGGAATCAAGATCAGTGAACCTAAAACCCTGAGATGCCTTTAATGTTAATGTCAATTTTGGAATACATATTTTGTGGAGGTTTTCGTTGATATAGTATACTAGTAAGCTGCCAAACTTCGCGAGAGACTCAAATCGTAGGAAAGGAGTGCCAAATGTAGTAATAGACTTGAATGGTTGGTAGTTGCCATATGTTCTGCCGACACAAACAATTGTGCAAGATAGTTTTTCGTTTATTGCGTCAATAAATTTGGATTTGGGTGCGTCTTTTGGCAGCTGTGAGTATGTGTTTGGGCTGAGTATTAGAAACTTGTTAACTGATGATGTTGTACGTGGAATAAAAGGGTATAGCTCCATACACTTTTCTATAGCAACATTTATTTCCTGTAAGTTACTTTGAAATGAGTTTGGAACTATTGTAATGTCTCGTATTACCTGCTTCCACTCACTCCAGCTTGGTTCAGTGCACCCAACAAAGGACCCTTTGGCACACGGTTTTTTTGACCCGTCTATTCCAAGAAAAATTACTCCCAACTTGTCATTTGGTCTGAGTGCATGTAAAGTTTTTTGAAAGATTTGTTGGATCTGTGTTTTGTATTCTAGATCGGTTAAAGATGTTTGGTTAACTAGTGGTAGAGCAAGAATTAAATTTAACAGTAGCTGTTTAGGTGTTGGTAGTATTCTTGTGATATCGGAATTTGAAATGGTTGTTCCGGATAAGATTGCGTTGTTTAGTTTGGTTAAATTTTGTGGTACACAAATCTCTGGGGGCAAGTGGGTCCAATATGTATTAGTCAATTGGTAAATGTTAGTGACGACACTCTCATTGTCTACTATTTCAAATAGTAGAGCACCCCATTTTTGGACCACAAGCTTGTTTGAATGCCTGAGTCGCAATTCTGGAAGTGAATCTTTTGCTAGATTTAGAATGAGTTCCTCATCCACGTCAACACTGCTTATATCGTGCTGAACAGATATTATTCCCACCAAGAGCTCGTTTTCATAAATTAAAAAGTAGTTTTCAAATAGACACACCAATGCCAGGTCCCAGCTCTTGCCTGTAACACTAACTTCAAGTATATCAAAAATAACAAGTTGTCCTACATTCTTATCGATGTCAAGATGCACCTTCAAAAACTCTTCGACCCTTTCTTTTAGCTGTAAATCTTCTAGCGTGGGTTTATGAGCGTTAAAAATAAGTGGAGCCTGAACATTCAACACATACGCTATTTCATATGGTGGGGTTAAAGTTACTTCGGAAATCTCACTAGTACATGTTACTCTTGGATTGTAGATGGTTTGGTCACTCGAGGTAAAGGATGGTGTTTCCAATTGAGTGTTTAATTTGGCAGGCGACTGAATCTGGTCCACGGGTGTGAATGGAGGGTAGTCGTAATTCGACATCACATTACATTCACTACAAACAGGCACTGATTGTATTAAAGACAAGCAGTTCTTATGGGACATGTGGCCACACTCTAACAGAACAATTAGCTCTCCGGGCAACGTCAAGCTTAGTAGTTCTTGACACAACGAACATTTAATGTTATTATACTTTTTAGTCTCTGCTGGGAAAGGTGGTATAGATTCAAGCTTTGTTGAGGTGGAAGTTCTCTTTTTAGGAGAGTGGAACAGTTTGCGCATGTCTAACACTTTAAGTGGTAGAGAAATTTCTACAAAAAAAAGGGATAATCATGTTAATTTTTAAATCAAAAAAAAATATAAGGGAGGAGAAGTAATAGTTTCAATTTTGTGTCAGTACAGAAAAAAAAAAGTTTAAACCTTAACTCAAATCACATGCCTTTATGAATGTCTATTGATTCTCTTCAAAGTTCTGGCAAAGATATTGACCCAATGCACAAATCTATCGAAATCACCATCTTCAATAGCTTCATTTAATCCCGGCAATGTTTGTCCCGCATACCCAGTGTATCTTCCGCTGGCATAAACAATGTGTCTGAACCAGAATCTGTTGTGTAATCCCTTTTGATGAAGAAAGTTTCTTTCAAAATACTGTAACAATTTATTGTGGTGTCTGATACGGAAATGTAATTTGATTCTCTCCCACAATGGTAAATTGTCGTAATCATCATAAAGTGCTTGCAATTTGAAGGAAGTGAGATCCAAGGATTGGGTGACATTATCAAATTTCTCCAATTTGTCAAAAGTTGCAGCTACTAGTTCTTGCAAAGTAGTTTTGTGTTTGTGGTGGTGGATACGTCTCATCATTCTGCATTGTTTGCCCTCTGGAATCTCGTCTGTATAATAACCATTGGTGGCTTTATTGATAAAATTATATTCTTCCCAGTCTGTGTCTGAAGATCCTACCGTTTTGTTCAACCACGACTTGGGAATGGTTGAAACAGTGGAGTTGTAATATTCCTGCAACTTTTTCGAGTAGCTGGAAAGTCTGAAATCAATGACTTCTCTCTCTGACAATTGTAATGCAAGCAACAGTACATATTTGGCACACAAATTGTGGAATACAAACCCCTCGTCGCCAAACTTCTTCATCCAGTGGTAAGAGTCGTAGTTGGAATGATAATGATATACTGGGTCACCTTTCCCACCAGCAAAACCCAAGTCCACTGAGGGAATTCCGAGATGGTCAAGGTAAACTGTATAATCGGACCCAGACCCAAGAGGTTTGATTCTACCACCATTGGCCAACCAGTGGTCATACAAACTACCGGCCCCCTTTTCTGGGTATTCTAATTCTTTGGCAACAGCTAACAATACCTCATCTAATACTGGAGATGCACTCAACTTGAAATGTTTTCCTGAAACAGCGTCGTCCAAGTTCAAGTATGCCACAACATTGCGCTGATACTTTTCAGCATAGTATTCCCCTTGCTCGGTGGAACCCAAAAGTCCATACTCTTCGCCATCATAACTGTGCAAAATTATTGTACGTTTGAATTTATAATTTTGCTGTTTTAATTCGTTTAAAGCACGAGCAATCTCCAACAAAGCAGCAGAGCCACTATTGGGGTCCGATGCGCCTCCTTTGATCCATGCGTCTCTGTGATTACCAATTATAATTACCTCGTCTTTGTTCTGACCTTCAATTTCTCCATAAACATTCCATAATGGTGTAATATTGTAAATTTGGTCATTGTACAAGTTTAACGTGTATTTTGGGTTTGGTCCAGTAAAATAGTCAAATCCTTCTAACTCGCCGGCAAACAGGTCTGGTTGTATACCAAATCCGTTGAGTTTGGCCAATATGGGTTTGACTTCGCAATACGAAATCGGCAAAGCAGGAATTCTACCAATACTTTCATGAGGGTCTTTGCGCTCCACGTCTCCCTTGGAAGGGTAGCCTGGCGTGGTAGGGTCTCCAGGGATTTGTGACAAGAATTGTACAGACCCTCTTTGAACAGAACTTTCTTGACGTGCAGGACCATGAGGATATTGTTTATAGCCGTTGGCAGGTGTGATTCCTTGGTCATCTCCTGGGTCGGAATATATCAAAACACCAACGGCACCATGTTCTTGAGCAAATTTGACTTTTAAGCCACGGAAAATTTTGCCATAACGAGCAATGGCGATTTTACCAGTAACATTAACTTTTTGCTCCTTTAAGAAATCGAAATCGTCTTTAGTCCCGTAGTTGACAAAAACGTATTCAGCAGATACATTCCCATTGGCAGCATATCCCAAAAATGTGGGGACTGTGTCATTGCCATGTGTAGTTGAGTCTTCATCAATGACATCTTCCTTTAATGATGGTTGGTACTCGACGTGGCCCTTTTTATTAATCAACTTCAAGTCATGGTCTTTTGGATAACTAACATAAATATCATAAGTGTCAACTTGAGTCTTAAGCCCGTACTCCTTAAATTTCAGTTCAGTCCATGCAACCAAACCGTAGTTCGTGCCTGCCAAATGTGGCTCAGCAGTGTACTTGCGTGACCAATTACCAGCTAAATTGGTTTCAAGGGCATTGAGAATAACAGCTTTAGGGTCGATAACATCTTGTTCTTTAGGAAACAAAGTTAAGGGTAATTTATAAATGGTAAGAATAGCCAAGACAAAGAATGCCCAGACGATTGGGTTCCTCTGATAGCTCCTTTTAGGAGGTAATACTCTTTTCTCGTACAACATATCGTTATTAAGAAAAAGTGGTGGAGAAAAAATTATTATCGGGTCAACAATTTCAGTTCTTATCTATGTTGCCGTGCGCGAGTTGGCGCCACAATATGTGCACATACATTTTAGCAACCATAAAAATACTACAATGATTTAATTCTAGCCTTTGTTAATTAGTACTTATTACTGGTAATATGTGGTGACATTATATAGATTCGAAACTACTTATTGTGTACAATGATAGTAAAAGTCTGACCGTTGTTGAAAAGTAAAATAAAATAATATGATAGCAACGATAAAGGATTCAACGAACTCTCTGAATTGAATTAGAAATAACTACATATAAAATATTCCAGATCATGTTTTACAACTATATGCAAAGGTGGGTTGTCAAAAGGAAAATGACTTTCAGGGGTTGATGCATTGGCATAGTAGGCATCTCCAACTACCAATATTTGCATGATTTTGGTAAACAATTTGGCCCAATTTCGTCAGAAATAATTCCAAACTCCAAATACAATTATAGATTCCCCTAACCAATCAAGGTTTCTTCAGAGACTAGTTTAGATCTAAGGTGGACATATGATTTGCTTACTCGTCATACAGTCAAGCACTGAAGGAAGTTCCGTAAAGTCGTGGTCCTGCATATTATCTTCTTCTCCAAACTACTTCACAAAAGATAATTTTTTTTTTTTGAGATGCCTTTACAACATCTTCTTTTCCAAACTATCCAACAATGGCAGGTAGAAACGCTATAAATAAACCAAAAATCAAACTCCATGCTCAGAGTCATGCTAAATCATTAGGGAGAAAAAGAGCTGCACGTAGAACTACGGCTACCAGATCGTCCACTTCTCGATATGCCGCCAAAGGAACCACTGCTCCAAGACCTACAGACTCCAAAGCAGTTGCTTTATATACTGGAAACGTTCCTCAGCCAACCTCGACCATGACAACCCAGACATTATCTAACAAAAGAGCTAAAAAGATTGCGAGAAACCAGCGGTATTTAGCTGCTAACAAACTCAAGGAAAACGAAACGGCCATGGAAGTTGACAACACATCAGAACAAGAGAAGCAAACGAAGTTAGATCAAATCAAGAAGGCACTATGGAGTGTTATTGAGAACCATCAAAAGAATGAGTATTCAGTTGTTTCTGATCCAGAAGGAACTACTTTAGGTATACAGTCTTTCTAAATATATATATATATATATATATCTACTTATTTCTAGCTTGAATGGCATCGGCCACAGTTTGTTTTAAATGTTGGACAACTGGTTTCGGGTCTTCTGGTTTAAACACCGAGGTCCCAGCAACAATGACATTTGCACCAGCATCAGCAGCAGGTTGAATTGTATCCTTTCCCAATCCTCCATCAACTTGAACATCCAAGTTGGGGTACTTTTCTCTTAATGTTTCGACCTTTGGCATCATGTCTGGCATAAACTTTTGTCCTCCAAACCCAGGTTCAACTGTCATGACCAATACCATATCTAAATCTTCAGCATAAGGAAACACCTCTTCAACTGGGGTTTTAGGTTTGATAGCCATGGCTGCCTTTAAACCGTGCTCCTTAATTTTCTTTATGACTCTTGCGGGATCTTTGGTGGCCTCAAAATGAAAGGTGTACGAGTCACCGCCAGCTTTTGCAATTTCTTCAATCCATTCATCTGGTTCAGAAACCATCATGTGACAATCAAAAACAATTGGCTTATCGCCTTCACGAGGAAACTGTTTTCTTAAACTGCTGATAATAGGAGGACCCAAGGAAATGTTTGGAACAAAATGTCCGTCCATCACATCCAAATGTAACCATTCAACATCCCCGGTGTCGACAACTCTTTTACAATTGCAACCCAAATTTGCAAAATCAGCAGCTAATATTGATGGAGCTATAATTGGTTTAACCATGTTGATGTTGGAAGAAGGAAAAAAGGGGACAACAGCAACAAACTTTTTTTTTTTGCTGTTTTATGTGCGGTATGGTTGGATAGGAGGTGTCGACTAAGGTTTTACTAAATTTTTGGTTTCCAGTAGGAAACCAAAAGTAGATGATTTCATAGTTTATATGGTCAGTGGTGAGTGGTATTTTCTTTGTTAATACGTAAAATTCAAATGCCAATGTTTGGCTTATCGCTTAGCGTTCCTCTTTTAGCACCGCCAATTTTTCGTTGTTCAAAAGCTACACCTCTTTTTTTTTCTTTTCTTTTTCTTGAAAAACACCCTACCATCAAACATGACAGATACTCCAACTGAAGGGGCTTCATATTCAGAGCAAATATTGGAATCTGCAAGAAGAAATAATACAGAATTGTTACTTTCCATCAAAGTTGAGTTAAACAATGATCAAGAAAAGTTGGCAGAGTTGATCAATACCACCAAAGAAGTGATAACTGACAATACTCCTTTGCACCTAGCATGTCAATTGGGAAACTGGGAGTTTATAGATATAGTATTGGACATAGAAGGCGTTGAGATTGATCCGCAAAACAGAGACGGAGAAACCCCATTACATTTGGCTGTAAAATATACAAACAACGAAGAGCCAGAACACGGATACTTTATTGTTGACAATATGCTAGACGCAGGCTCCGATCCAAGAATCAAAGACAAACACAACTTAAAGCCCAAAGATTATGTTTCCAGTGATCACGAGAAATTGATTGAGTTGTTGGAGAGTGCAGAGTATGCGATTTCTATGGAGCCAACTGAGGCTGAACAGTTGGCCGAGTTTGAAGATGAAGGGTCTGTATCAGACTCTGATTAGGTTGTATATAACAATATAGACTCTATAATACAAAATTGTCAGCAGTAGACGAAACCCAGTCTTTTAGTTTTTTCCGGCCTGCCATCTTTAGTGCCTGACGTGCCGTGTTGGAGTGTTTGAACGATACATAGTCTGGATAGTCTACCTCACGTATCTGTTTAAGTCTGTTTATGAAGTTCTGGTTGCATATAATACTCTCACCACCTTTCTTTGGGGGCTTATTTTTTATAAAGGACCCATTTTTCACCCCATTGTTCAAAACCTGAGTTACGTTTAACAGCACAATATGAAGAAGACTCAATGGCGACGGCGATTTCTCTTCACTTTTGACAAATTCATAGCCATCGCAGTCATAAGTTAGCAACTGCAAGGGGTGTACCACGCTCGGTAGATCGAATCTTGTTCTAAAGCATCGATGGAAATCTTTGGCAGGAAGGTTTTTGGTCACTAGATAATCAAGAAAAATGCTATCCTTAAACAAAGTTGAAGTTGTAGCATTGCATATGCCAACCAACTGTTTTAAGCACAATTTATCTGAACATGATTTGGAGTAACTAATCAAACTGTCTGACCTTCCTGGTTTGGTTCGGACAACTCCTAATTCGCCAAAATTGTTTCTTCCCCGATTTAACTGTTTCTTTTGTGGAGTCCAAGGTTCGTTGTTGGTTAGGTTTGAGGAAATGTAGGACATCGATGCATCGCCACATGGCGGTTCACTAATAAAAAGTGCCAACTTTACATCGTGTTTTAGACCCGAGTGCTCAACCAACGGACAGTCCTTTTCAAGCAAATAATAATTGAATAAACGAAGGGCTAAGATTTCTGCATGCATATCATGTACCATTAAACCATTTGAATAGGATCTAACTTTGTCTGGTAAAGTTTTCACTCCCGTTGCCAACGTGATAGGCATTATGTTGTTGTTGGTAATTGCAACTACACTAGCAAGCACTGTCCACTCTTCTACCCCATTTGACCTAACAACCGGTTTGCCTGATTTTATGGATAGTCCATTGAATGTATCAATCACTGTGCTTGCAATAGCATTCCCCAATTCATTGCTCATAATGAATACGTGTATTATATTTACGCCTACTTTTTTTTTTTCTCCGCCTATTTTCTGTTTTTTCTAACCAAAGCTCCAATCAATCCAAGCCCAAGTGCAAGAGCGCCACCAGCAATCCCAATACCAATTAACCCTTCTGTGGTGATTTTATCGTCTACGGTTTTTAACAACCCTCTGGCCTGTTGGTTTTCTGGTTCGATTTCCAATAACGCTTCAACATATCGCTTGGCATTGGTATAGTCACCAATCTTTAAAGACCCCAAGCTGAGGTAGTATAACACTTCTCTTCTCATACTTTTCTCGCTCTTGTATAGCTCAGTAAGTATCTGTACTCCATACTCTTGCTGTTTGTGGTGGTTAGACTTTATCAACCCCCACGCATAATTGAACTTTGTTTGTGCGGAGGGCGTTGGCTCTTCTGAATTTAATTGATCCTTTAAGATTCTAAGTTGTTCTTGTGAGAGTGGTTGTTGCAACTCCTCTAATGCCGGATACACTGCTTTTTCAAACATGGTTGATAAAGAAAGAAAGATCATAAACTTGTGTATTTTTTTGTTTTTTTGGCGCACTATAATACGTATTTACACACAATGTTACGCAGAGTATCTTGACTCTGCCTCAGCCCAGTTGATCACGTTCCAAATTGCTTTGAAATAATCAAGCTTGACATTTTGATATTGCAAGTAGTACGCATGTTCCCAAGCATCGATGGCAATAATTGGAACCAAATGTGGTGCAGAGATTGTATCCTGATTGGCAGTAGTGACCACATCCAAAGCCCCTCCGTTTTGCTTGTTTTTGACTATAAATGCCCAACCTGATCCTTGGATACCAGCTAATTTGGAATTGGTGATATCAATAAGGTTTGAAACAGACCCATACTGAGCAGCGATTTGTTTACCCAAAGCGGAACTGGTATCAGGGTGTTTGCCACCACCTTTAGATACAGGGGCCAAATTCTTCCAGAACAAACTGTGGTTGGTGTGTCCGCCACCGTGAAATTTGATATTTTGCTGGATCTCAACTATCGACTTGAGATCCCTCTTGCCAACAGCTTTTTCAAGTGCGTCAATAGCGGCATTGTACCCGTTTACATAAGCAACATGGTGCTAGTTTTTATTTGGTTAGTAAGTTGGCGTTGTACATTTTCGGTGCATGGCAGAACATACTTTGTTGATATGCAAATCGTTAATTTCTTTAGAGATATATGGCTCCAAGGCATCAAGAGCCCAATCAATCTTGGGTAAGGATATCTTTTCGTTTTCGGTAATCATGGCGTGGTTGATAAGAGAAGAGAAATTGAGTATCAGAGAACTGGCAATGGGCTTTTATACCCAGAGAGTGCTGTGAGGTTATGTATACCCCCTACGCAAAATTAAACTTTGTACTATTGTGGTTATCCATTTTGGGATGTAAATATATTGCTCAACCTATGTTTCGTACGACTCGTTATAGAAATAAATATTTGGTGCATCTTTAACCCATCTGTACTTTTGTGACTCACTTTCTACTTGGCTTCCAAAGTTGTCATTTCCGCAACTCATTATAGCAAGCGACTTGAACGCTTTTTCCTCTGGGAAATGCATACTGGAAATGTGTGATTGAATGACTTGTGATACCTCCATTGGTTCTTCATAGATAAACTTTATTTCTGAGTTTGTAATTGACAGGGGATCGCTGGTAACAGAGACAATATCCAACTTTTTAGTTGACACCAGTTTAGTAGCTTCGAGTTCAACACTTTCTTGTACAAACACATTCATGGTAAGTTTCCCTGAATTGATGAATGGCAATAATTTTCTAACCAAACCTTCATACCAGTAGATATTGTTTAACCTCTTTACTGACCAATACACTTTCAAATAAGGGTGAGCTGGTCGGCCCAAATAGTTTTTAGCCACTTCCTTTTTTTCAATAGTCTGCAACAAGTCCAAGCAAAGTGGCAATACAAACGATGCGCCATAGTCTTGGGCGACAAATGCCACTGAGTCAAATGTGATTAATGGTTGGAATTTACCCAGTGATGGACCACGGAAAGCAGCTTTTAATTTAACAATGTTGGGGTCGGTTTCGGAAGTTTCGCTGTCGAGTTGTTCGTCGCGCATTGTTTTGACCTTGTCGTACAATTTCTTTGTAAACCCGTTTCTCTTTTTGATAACCAAAGTAATTTTACCAGATTCAGGTAAACTTGCAACTGCAAAGGGATGGTGTTGGAAGAAATCGACTTTTCTTACATTTAAGTAAACATGCAGGCCAGCTAACCAAGTGCCATATTTGAATAGAAATAATCTGTACCAAGGTGTTGGATCAGTCTTTGATGTTTTCACGGGGATACTGACACGCAAAGTCTCATCGTCGAGTATCTCAAATTCTGACAACCCTTTTGTTGGAGATTTTAAAGAGTGTACGATACCGTAGATTCTGCCAAGCACTTTGTCCAACACAAGCAAATGGATAGCAAGGATGACCATGGCTTTGGCTCTGTCATTGTGTAAGAAAGCCATCAACAACATAATGAATGAATGGACCCGGTGGTTTACCATCAAAAACTCAAACGCATAACGTCTAATCAAGGCCACATTGCCAAATACCAAAAACATAAAACACGCATAGCCGATAATTCCATAAACGTTTTTTGGATATTTAGGAGCAATGTCGTAATTTGGATGAGCCCAATAAAACCCTATTATCCCCACATGTGCTGTCATCATCAGGAACATTAATGTAGCAAACCAGGCATGGAAAAATGCCGCACGTTCGTATGTCAAGCCTGTAAGGGCGGTAATGAAATCACCTTTGGTAACTGATAAAAACATTGCTGGCATCTGACCCAAAGCAATTCTAGCACATCGTTTCCCAATTATAAATATGCGGGGTTTGTAATCCAAATCGTCGGTCTCAATGTAGCATAGCTTGCCATTTAATAAAATGAAACATGCACCTAAGGCAAGTAGACTGGGTTTGAAGTAGTGGGTTTTCTTTCCGACTTTAATTGAGAACGGGGTATTAATGGTTTGCCAAATGTCAACGAAAGCAAAATACGGTTTGAATCTGTTTGTTTTGACAAATCGTTTATCTCTAAGAAGTCTAGGAATCCAGTAAAAAACAATGCCGTTGGCAAGAAATATAACTAAACTGAAAATGCACGCAATCCACTGGTACTTGGTGTTTCTTGAAATTTCTAAATGCTTCTGAAGTTCTTCGTCCATGGTTGATAAGTTGAAGAGAAAGAAGAGAAATTTCAAAAACTAGGTTCTACATGGTTAGATAAATAGTACTGAAGATGCCCAGAAAATGTATACAGCCCTCTTGTTTTTTTTATTTTTTGTTTTGGGTTTTGGAACATTCTTGATGTTGCAAATCTTTACATAGCCCCTTTGCATCTCCACAGAACGATAGATGGATTCATTCAGCTGTGAAACTAATGACAAGGGTCTTTCAACATGCTCACCATTAACCTCGAGACCATTGGCTTGACAGAGAAAACATTGGTTAGACAGTTGGTATTACTACAAGCCCGATATCGCCGTTTTGGATCTCTTGGAACCAAGAAAAATATACCAGCCCAAAAGAGACCAATAAATTGAGTTTGCCAAGGAATTGGGTCTAAACTTATCAGATTCATCAGTAAAAGTTTTTTTCACTAAACTTGCTAGTATGTCGACACAATAAGCTAAATAGAGTGCAGTAAGATGTGATTGTCATCTTTAGTAGATGCTCCTATAGGTAATTGTATAAGGTTATTGCGGAGTTAACGCTGGTATTGGGTTTCGCTTGGTAGTTTCTAGTATTGGCACTAAAATTTTTTTTTTCTTGTTTGTCGCACACACAGGTGATTGGCTAGAATTAAAGCTCAACTTTGCACAATTTAAAAACAATGCATTAGGCGATTTATCGCGTAAATTAATTACCACAACAAAGAACAACTTATTTTCCGATTGTCCAATCAATGCCATAGGTGTTCTCGGGTTTGTTACAATGTCTGGAAATATCGAAAACTTACGATAATTTAAATGTTGGTTTGTGGATTTTAGAAGGGATAATACAATGATTGGATAGCACTAAGTCCCGTATAGTTCGACAACGGTTTATTTGGGTTACTACTTATAGAGCCCTGGTCCCCAGAATTTGAAAATGTAGTTGGTTGTGAAACACTCAGGGATATACTCAACAATGCTTCCATCCATTGTTATTTCAATCGTTTTAGCATCCTTTGTGAGTGCAGAATCATCTATTACAGAAGCACCAACAACAACCGCTGAAGATAATCCATATACTATCTACCCAAGTGTTGCCAAGACTGCTTCCATCAATGGTTTTGCTGACAGAATTTATGATCAATTGCCAGAGTGTGCCAAGCCATGTATGTTCCAAAACACTGGAGTGACTCCATGTCCATACTGGGATACTGGATGTTTGTGTATTATGCCAACATTTGCTGGTGCTATTGGGTCTTGTATTGCTGAGAAGTGTAAAGGCCAAGACGTTGTTTCTGCTACAAGTTTGGGTAGCTCTATTTGTTCCGTCGCTGGTGTATGGGATCCATACTGGATGCTTCCAGCTAATGTACAAAGCAGTTTGAATGCCGCTGCCACTGCTGTTGCATCATCTTCTGAACAACCAGTTGAAACATCTTCTGAATCAGCTGAATCTTCTCAGTCTGTTGAATCTTCTCAACCTGCTGAAACCTCATCTGAACAACCATCTGAGACTTCATCTGAAACTTCTTCCCAACAACTTTCAAGTATCACTTCAGCACCAGACTCCTCCGCTACAAGCAGCTCCTCAACCACATCTACTTTTATTAGAACTGCTTCCATTAATGGTTTTGCTGATAAACTTTACGACCAATTACCAGAATGTGCTAAACCATGTATGTTCCAAAATACTGGCATAACACCATGTCCATACTGGGATGCCGGTTGTTTATGTGTCATGCCACAATTTGCAGGTGCTATTGGTTCATGTGTTGCCGATAGTTGTAAAGGTCAAGATATTGTTTCTGTCACCAGCTTGGGTACTTCTGTTTGTTCTGTTGCCGGTGTTAATGCACCTTATTGGATGCTTCCAGCTAGTGTTAAAAGTAGCTTAAGTGTTGCTGCTACTGCAGTGCCAACCTCCGACAGTGCATCTGAAACTGCTTTCCAAGAACCATCTGAAACTTCATCTGAACAGCCATCAGAAACTGCTTCACAACAACCTGCTGAAACTTCATCAGAAGAATCTTCTACAATCACTTCAGCCCCATCAACTCCTGAAGATAA
>OBUW01000669.1_pt1 | contig 14352 bp, 10 predicted proteins | sample 1475761 | NCBI WGS metagenome assembly OBUW01 (sample SAMEA2579908, study PRJEB22360) | human gut metagenome | biome: human gut; feature: human-associated habitat; material: faeces | place: Denmark | collected 2008/2010
CAATTTTGCATAACTTTAGTATATAGCCGTTATTAAAGTATACCAATAAGCTGTATATTGTCTTATTCATAATAATGACGCAACAGTAATTTACTCGTATTAAAGAAAAGAAATATTTTCTATCAAGCCAAAAAAGAAAAAAATGAAACATCCATTTAATCTGATTTTGTGTAATATTTATTATTATAAAAATAGAGTTGACCAGAAAAAACTGCAATTACCTGACGACGACGACGACATCAACTGTTCAAACAAAGTTAGTTATGACGGGTTAAAGTTACCATAATTAAAAGTAAAATGGTAACAAAGTAATTTGAATCACAAAGTATATTCAAAATAAGAAATTTTCTTTCTTTCATGTTTTTATTTTTATTTTTGGATGAAGGATGAAGAAGTACTGATAAAATCAAATAAATAACTATAACCAGAATCCAATCTCTTTTTTGAATTCCAAATCAATTAATACTCTATATCAATGGGTTTGTTATCAATACCGTATCAGTCGAAATCAAAACTATGGATAGCCATTTTTTTAGTGGTATGGAGTTTGATATCTATGCATTTTATTTGGCAATCACAAGCCAATTCTGGATTAATACTAAAAAATGAATTATCACTGACATCAAGTATCCCCCATGAGTTTGAAATGTTAATAGACACATATTATCCCAAGTTTAAACCTACTCTGGGTCATTCAGGCTCACAAACGTATCTGAATCTTTTCAAAAACCAAGATCGTAACGCAGCCATATTCACCATCTTGAAAAATTTTGATTTGGAACAACGATGCCAACTATATTTCAAAAATGTCAAAAATGATAAATTAATTGTTGATCCTGATCATGATTTTAAGTTTGATAGATTTGATTATTTGAATTGGGATGAATATAGAGATGAATCCATTAAGAGGTTGAAAGGTGATAATGATGAATTTGTTGTAACCAGTAGTGATTTGGATACCATAAAGAAAAACTTTGATAAAGCAAAATCTAGAATAGCCTCAGACTTACAATTATTGCATGACTATTTCTCACACATAAAAATTTACAACCAATGTTATATTGACAGAAATACGTCATTTATCAAGAAACAACATGAATTAATTGATGGATTGAATTGGAAAACTTCATTTAAAAGGTCAAGTTTTCTATCAGGGAAACAAATAGTCACAGAGCAGCAAATGTACCCATGGTTATCACAAAAATCACCTGAATATAATTGTTTGGCAACTGGTCAAACTACCAAATTTGCAGCAAACAAAAACTCATTTTTAAATACCTTAAAGAACAATCTTAATGGCAAGGGGATAGTAATGACAATTGCTGATGCCCATATAGACTATTGTATAAGACTTATTCATTTGTTAAGATACCTTAAAAACACACTTCCAATTCAAATCATCTACACCAGCAAAGACTTATCAGCTGAATCCAAATCTCAGCTTCACCAAGCAAGTGTATCAGATTTTGACGGGTTACCACAGCAAAACATAACTTTAGTTAATGTCACACCAGCCATAAAACCACAGTATTTGCATAAATTTAATGAATTTGGGAATAAAATTTTGGCCATTTTGTTTAATACATTTGAAGAAATGATTTTCATTGATGCTGATGCAATTTTGATTGAAAACCCAGAAAAGTTTTTCCAATTAACCAAATATAAAAATTCTGGAGCACTATTCTTTAGAGATCGAAACACATCCGAATATCGACCAGATCATGACATAGAAATGTTCTTAAAACTAATGAACAGTCAATATGATGAAATAATATTTGGGTTACTCCAAATTACCGAAAAAACCATGTCTATCCCTTTATTTGATAGGAAAATAAGTCATGTTATGGAAAGTGGATTAGTGTTGCTCAATAGGAAAGTCCATTTTTCTCAACCACTTATCATGGCAAATATGAATTTTTTTGAACCAATACGTGAAAGAGTTTATGGTGATAAGGAAATGTTTTGGTTATCATTATCAATTATTGGTGATGAAAATTATCAATTTAATAGTCATCCAGCAGCAGCTATTGGTCAATTAACAACTTATCAAGAAAGAGTAAAAACATTTGAAAACCCACCGTCATCATTTAAATCCCAAGAAATATGTGCCAATCATCCTGCTCATATAAGTGATGAAGATAATCATACATTACTTTGGTTCAATTCGGGATTTCAATTTTGTAATCAATTGGAGAAAGTGAATTATGAAGATGAGTTTTCTCACAAAGAAAGATATTCTCAGTTTGACACGATCGATAAATTTAAAACGTTTTGGCAAAGTTCTTTGGTTATTGAAAGTGCAATTATCCCACCGGAAAACACAAATAGTAATGGAGGGGATGGCTACGAACCTTCTGTTTCTTGGAAACATATGGAACCATATTGTGCAGGGTATACGTGGTGTGCATACAGTTCAATAGGAAATGGAGATCAGGCCAATGATAGAGGGTTAGTAATTAATTATTCACCAGAGGAAATAGAACATTTTAAAAAGCTTGGGGAGATATGGATGAGGGGATATAATTATTTATAGAGCTAACAGGAAAAACTAAAAAATGTTCAGAGTGTATATTTATAGAGACGCAATACAATTTATTTATTTGAGAGTAGGGCACCTCTAATTTGATATTAGTTTGTTAGGGCACTCGGTATACATGAAATAAGTCTGTAGTGAGACCGCTCAATTCACCAATGACAGAATTCACTATGCCATTGTTTGCACTGCAACATTAGGTACAACTCTTTCAAGTGTACTGAGCCAGTAAGTTTCAAAAGTAGGATTATATCATTGTCGGCATATTTCCGAAAGAAATTAGAGGGGTTTGAGGGGGTATATATTTTACGGTATTTCCGAGTATATCACAACCATTAAATAAGAGTGCACATGGTAGCATTACATTTCCGTTATTTCTCTCTCTAACATACTTTAATACGAGGGGGCGGGGGGCGAAGAGTTAAGGAAATCTAATTAAATCGAATATACGAATTTAGTTTGAACATTCCAACAATAAAGATTTAATAACAGAAGATGGTATACCCCAGACAAAATTCAGTTACGAGCTTCTATACAATGGATGAACAGCCTTATTGTTCCCCATTTTTTTTTTTTTTTCACAGATCTTCTAATGAATTCTACAAACCTTCGCCGGGGTGTATAAATACCCAGCAATCTACCGATAATAAAAGACCCTATTTCCCTATTACCCAAATTTTATTAAAAGCCAAGTTAACAAAACATACAAAACAATGTCTTCATCTGCATCAATTACATCCGATATTAAAGCTCTTGAAGCTAGTAGTGAAATCGAAAATGTTGAACCATATAAAACGTGTACGATAACTGGTGATGGTAATGAATTTGTTGTTATTGGTGATCATAAATATTATCGACATGAATTAATGCAAGCATTTGGAGGTACTTTCAATCCTGGTCTTGCACCATATCCTAAACATAGTTATGGTAATCCTGCTGCTATTGGATTAGTTGCCACAAGTATGAATATTTTCATATTAGGGTTATTTTTCGCTCATGCTATGGGAATTCATGTCCCTAATGTTGCTGTTGGGTTATTTGTATTCATGGGAGGAGTAGTTCAATTTTTAGCTGGAATATGGGGGTTTTTTATTGGGTCACAAGTAGGAACATTTATTTTTATTGTTTTCACATCGTATGGTGCATTTTGGTTAAGTTTTGGAGCAATTTTTATTCCTGCTTTTGGTATTGGTGAAGCATATGCTGAACATCCCGAACAATTAAATCAAGGTATTGGGTTAATGTCAGTAGGTTGGGCAATATTCACTACCATGTTAGTGTTGTGCGTTATGAAATCTACGTTGTCATTCTTCTGGGCTTTATTTACATTAGATTTAACTATTATTCTTTTAGCGGCTGGGTTTTTATTAGATAGTGATAAGGTCAAAATAGCTGGTGGGATTATGGGAGTTATTAACACATTTGCAGGTTGGTTTGAAGCTTTCGCTGGTGTGGCCAACACACATAATTCATATTTGGTTCCCAAAGAAATTCCCTTACCAGATCTTTCACTTTGGTTTAAACGTAAAAAGTCGGAAAATCAACCATCAGAGTAGAGTATAACGTTATATTTTTGTTTGTAACTTGTTCTGGAAACATTTTTTATAAGCCACAAATGTATTAAATATTAATTTATCGCCCCCCACCCCCTTATTTCATAGAAATGACAAGGATTAGGGTACTGCTTTTTTAAGCCACCCAATAAATTAACTTTATGGGAATCAATTATGATTATGTGAAGGCTGATGATCGAACTTTCCTATTTGGTCTCTCCAACCTACAGTATTGGCTGAAATTGTATAATCGTTATCGTAAAAATTACCTGAATTAGCTAGATCCCCACATTTTAGACATGTATACAACTACCTTGTTCACCAATGATTACTGTTTTAGTGTAAGTTTTTTTTTTGGACTTTTTCAGTAATGTTTTGGAACAGTAATATAAACGCAATTTAGCGAATAACAAATTTGGATACATGGCTGTTATTGGTGTTTTTGTTGTTCCATAAATGGCTATTTGTGGTACATGCATATGTTACACAAAATCGAGGAGCTGATAAAAAAAAAACTTTCCTAATTGAGTTATCAATTTGCAAAATCAACCTCCTACCCAAAAAAAGATTTTCCAGATATGTTTCCCTTTTGACATATTAGGAAACAAAAGTTAATAATGTTCCCATTTGACACAAGAGTAGATCTTTACTTTGATTGATATATAAATAATTGATATTTCTCTGTTCAAACAACACACAACTTTTACTAACAATATAACCTTAATTCTATTTTTTTATTTTCTTCGCAATAAGCAATCACCAACAACTTACATAAAAAACATTGATATTATGACTATGGATACACCAAACCACCAACTTGAAGATAGATTCATTTTACACTGGCTCGATGATTCACGTTCTCATAGAATACTTTGGATATTAGATCTTCTTAATCTTGATTATGAAGTGAAAATATATTTAAGACATCCAGAAACTTGGCGTGGTCCATTACAATTATTTGATGCTCATCAATTAGGTAAAGCACCAGTATTGGAAGTTATTTTTGGAGATGGAAGACCACCAATTAAAATATCTGAACTGGGATTTATAATTCAATATTTATTAAGATACTATGATTGCCAAAATATTTTATACCCTGCCAATCTTGATCAACAATTGGAAGTTGATTATTATTTACATTATTCTGAAGGGTCATTACAACATATACAAATGGCATTATTAATTAATTCTTCAGCTAAACATATTGCCCCGTTTGCCACGAAATCAGTAGTGAAATTAGTGACTAAAGCAATAAATAATGGTTATTATAAACATGAATGGTTTTTGAATATGAAATATTTAGAAGATCGATTAGAACAAAATGGAACTGGGTTTTTCGTTGGTGACAAATTAAGTGGAGCTGATGTTATTTTAAGTTTCCCAATCTATGAAAATGTTTTCGATAATCTTGAAGGAACTAAAGAAATATTGGGTGATAAAGTCAATATTAAAAAAATGTTCCCCAATTTATTTAATTGGAGTCGAATGATTAAAAATAATTTAAGTTATAAAAAAATTACTGAATTAATGAATGAAGAAGTTGAAGATTTGATTGCATTGAATCCTCGATTTGATTATGGCAGAGAAAAATAAAGTCAAACCTCTGCTTATGTTATACCCCCCCTCCTCTCATGATTGTCTTTTATATTTGTATTAGTAATGTTTTTAATAAATGAAATTTATTACAACCACTTTATGTATGTAGATGTCTTATTTCCTCTTGTTGGTGTCCACAACTGTGTGAATTTTGTATTTATACACCTTACGAACGGAAAGAAAAAAGGATCCTCCAATTCAAAGATTGATTTCTCAATTGTGGCTGCAACTTAATTCATCACTTAACTGTTATCAAACTTCACCTATTGTGGCACACTCTTAATTAATCTTGCATAATTATTTCCTTCTCCTCCTCCCCCCCTTATTTTTATTTGATTTGATTAATAAGCAAGAAAGAAAAGTCAGAATCGGTTTTATAAATATAGCTATCGTTCATCTTTGAAAAATTCTGACAACTATTTTATTTTTTTTAATTCTCTTTTAACAACTTCAAATTAATCAAAAAATATGGCACCAACGGCAGTGACTCAAGAACCACAAGAATTACAAGAAACAATCAAAAAATTAGCTTCTTTAAACCCAATTGGTCATTCCAATAATAAATCAGCAGTTATTACTGGATTTGATCCTAATTGGGGTGAAAAATTGCCTGAAACCACGAAACAAAGATTTACCAAATATGGTATTGATATTTCTCAAGGATATCCTTATATTCCACAAAATACTAAAATCCCAAAATTTTTAGATGAAGCTTATGCTATTAGAGATGAAGAATATCCTTATATTGAAAGAGGTAAAAATGCTGACCCGGAAAAAAAACTGTTATTTGAAGCTGCTGAAGATATCATTCATTTAACTCCTTATATTGGTACAGAAATCGTTGGATTACAATTGAGTGAATTAACTGATAAACAAAAGGATGAATTGGCATTATTGATTGCTGAAAGAGTAGTAGTTTTTTTCAAAGATCAAGATTTATCACCACAAAAACAACTTGAATTAGGTCATCATTGGGGTCAAGTTGAAGTTCATCCTCAAGCCGCAAGAGTTGGTCCTGAATTTGATGGGGTTACGGTTATTTGGCAACATTATGCTAAAGAAAGAAGATCAATCAATTTGACTTTTAAACAATCTAAAAAGGGGAATTCGGTTTGGCATAGTGATTTAGTTCATGAAAAACAAACTGCTGGTATTACTCATTTACATCTTGATGCTATCCCGGGAATTGGTGGTGAAACTTTATGGAGCTCTACTTATGGTGCTTATGATAAATTATCTCCGGGTTTGCAAAGATTCTTAGATGGTAAAACTGCCATTTATAGATCTGCTCATCAATATTTGGATAGAAATGATCCTTTGAAAGGTCCTAAATATGTTGAAAGAGAACATCCAATAGTTAGAACTCATCCGGTAACTGGTTGGAAATATTTATTTGTTAATCGTGGTATGACAGTTAGAATTGTTGGATTATTACCAGAAGAATCAGATTTGATTTTGAATTATTTATTTTCAATAATTGAAACCAATAGAGATATTCAAGTTAGATGGTCATGGCAAAAGGAATTGGGTAGTGTCAAAAAGAATAACAACCTAGATGAACAACCAAAACAATACCGTGGTGTTAGTGCCTTATGGGATAATAGAATTAGTAACCATAGTGTTGTCCATAGTGAAGAATCAATTATTGGTAGACATGGTACTAGAGTCACTTCATTAGCTGATACTGGTTATTATGATCCAAATTCAAAATCTCAAAGAGAATCTTTGGGTTTGTCTTTGGATTAAGCTATGTTATGCCACTAGCTGTTTATCACAAATTGAAAACACAGCTTAAATAGTTTCTATGAGTAGTTTTATTGATAATTTATAAAATGAATTGATATTATTGAAAGATGATTAAATGTGAATATGTATTCTGTACATTTTTTGGTTAGCTGTGTTGCAAAATTTACTCAAAAAAAAAAAAAAATCAGACAACTCAATTTACATTTGAAGTAATAGAATGATTGATACTTGCAATATATCAAATAAAGATGTAAATTAAATATCTATTACAAACATAGCTCAAATCACTCGTCTTACTTTATATGTCTATTCAACTAAACTTCTATAAAACATCACTTTGATAGAAGATGTTTCAACCCAAAATGTCTGATTCAAGGATCAATAGATTTTACGACAACAAACTTGACAGTAATTATAATGAGATCAATTTATGAAACAAGACAAGAACAATTGGCTCTACCGAAGCATAACCTTTTAATACTAGCCAATAGTCGAGTAGAAATTAATACGCCAAACTTTTTGAAACAAAAAAAACACAATTACATTGTGAGTTTCAAATATTAGCCAGTCGGTTAAGTATGAAACAAAAATAAAAAAAAACAATAAAAGCCACCCCTAAGGAAATATTCACCACTACACAATAACCGCGTCAAGAAACTATATATAACCAATTTGTCAATTCTTGCTATACAAAAGATAACAACTACCACCTAGGTGTATATGTTTTTATTTAGGGGGTTGGTTGGGATTTGCAGGTACGACGTAAACAGTAGTTCCCATGGTATTACGATACACCTACCACGGACCCCTAATAACAACTACGTTCAAAAAGAGTAAAAAAAATAATGTGAAAAACCGACGATCAATTGATGATGAGGAGGAGGAGGTGGTGGTGGTGAAAAGTGGGGCACACACTAAATTAACACCCAATACAAAAGAGAAAGATAAAACTATTCGAGGAGGTGGTGGTTTAAATGACCCTTGAAACGAAAAAAGAAGTCACAAATTATTCTTCAGTGTAGCAGCAATAGCAATAGCAATATAAGCTGATGAAATAATTAGGGTCTTTGTATGTTTGAGTATTGTTTATTTCTAATTTTCGTCAAGATCAACAATCAGTCCAACTAAAAAAAAAAAAAGAAATTATGAAATGAAATATGGCTCAAAATACAATCAACGATTTACAAAACAACGGTGGTATTATTATTATTGCTATTTTTAAACTAACAAAGAAAAGATAAAAATGATTAAATAATTGGTGGTGGTGGTGGTGGTTTACATTATCAACCAAGAAAATTGAAAAGAATTGATTTTGTAATTAACCTGAAAACTACTCCCCTAAAAAAAGGAGTGGATATTAAATGCATAAATGAAAGGGAAATGGAAATGGAAATGGAAATATATTTACCCATTCACCCATTCAACCCTACTCAGTCAATTAATCACACACAAAAAAAGAAAAATTCCGATCAATTAAAAAAAAAAAAGAAATCGAACAAATCATCATCATCAACAACACAAGACAAAAAAAGAAAGAAAGAATGTGAGCAACAATAATTATTAACAATTACACTACTTTTGAGAGAATTTTATATTAAGAATCACCCTCCCTCCTCTTTAAAATTCCATTTTCTAGTACTTTATTCCTTGAGCAACAAATTTATTCTATTCTATTGTTATTTAAATAATATTCAATCAATAACAAAATGATACTAATGATCAATGCTACTTGGCTAATCCCAACAGGCAAATAAAAGTAAAGTAAAGAAAAAAAAAAAAAACTACATAGATACATAAATATCGTTTGATTTCCTAAGAGAGAATTTGTTGTAAAGTGGAATAGAAAAAAAAAAAAAATAATAAGGCGAGTTATTAAATGTGGGAACGAAATTAAACTCAAATTAAACAGAGAGAGAATCAAACCAGCATTAAAAAAATAGTAAGAGAGAAAGAAAGAAAGAGCAGCATATATTATTTGTTTGTATTGGATACTCACTCACTTCACTGTATTCTTTTTCTTCGTCTTTTTTTTTTCCCGCCCTCTCTCTGTCTCTCTCTCTTACTTTGACCAATTTCTTTGAAAATACAAAAAAAAATAAAAACCTCAAACTGATCTTCCACTCTCTTCCTCCTCCTTCTTTTCTTTTCTTTTCTCCTTCTCCTTCTCCTTCTCCTTCGTTGAGACATGACAACAAACCCTGCTTTGGCGGCTGCTCAAGCATCTCATAATAATATTCCTACAAAGCAAATGAATCATTCAACTTCATCTTCAAACGGTAACGGTAGCAATAATTCATCCGTGGTTGGACTTCACTACAAGATTGGGAAAAAAATTGGTGAAGGTTCTTTTGGTGTCATTTTTGAAGGTACTAATATAATAAATGGAGTACCCGTGGCCATAAAATTTGAACCTAGAAAGACTGAAGCTCCTCAATTACGAGATGAATATAGAACTTATAAACATTTACAAGGATGTGACGGAATTCCTAATGCATATTATTTTGGTCAAGAAGGATTACATAATATTTTAGTCATTGATTTATTGGGTCCTTCTTTAGAAGATTTATTTGATTGGTGTGGTAGAAGATTTAGTGTTAAAACCGTGGTACAAGTTGCTATACAAATGTTGACTTTAGTAGAAGAAGTTCATCGTCATGATTTAATCTATAGAGATATCAAACCCGACAATTTTTTAATTGGAAGAAGAGGTGCTACTGATGAAAATAATGTTCATTTGATTGATTTTGGTATGGCCAAGCAATATCGTGATCCAAGAACAAAGCAACATATTCCATATAGAGAGAAGAAATCTTTGAGTGGGACAGCTAGATATATGAGTATTAACACTCATTTAGGAAGAGAACAATCAAGAAGAGATGATTTGGAAGCATTGGGTCATGTATTTTTTTATTTCCTTAGAGGCCAATTACCTTGGCAAGGTTTAAAAGCTCCCACCAATAAACAAAAGTATGAGAAAATTGGTGATAAAAAGAGAACTACACCAGCAGTTACATTATGTGATGGCTTACCTCAACAATTTGCTGAATATTTAGATTCAGTTAGATCATTACCATTTGATGCTGAACCTCCATATGAAGAATATAGAATGTTATTATTGTCAGTGTTGGATGATTTGGGTCAAGCTTGTGATGGAGATATGGATTGGATGCATCTTAATGGTGGTAGAGGTTGGGATGCTACAATTAATAAAAAACCCAACTTGCACGGTTATGGACATCCTAATCCACCAAATGAACGTGAAAGAAGACATCGTGATCAAAGAAGAACAAGACAACATCAACAACTGCAACAAGTACAACAACAACAATTACAAGCTCAAGCTCAAGCACAACAATTACAACAAGCACAACAGGCACAACAACAACAACAACTGCAACAACATCAACCACTATCTGCAGCCCAGTTACATCAACAAAAATTACAGCATTTGGTTAATCGACCATTACCACCAATTAAACAAGAATCACAATCAGCAATACAAAGTGGTAATGGACATCATGAACTTTTGAATAATAATTTAGGTGATCAGCATGGAGGAAAACATGAAGGATACAGTTCACGACCAGATCAATATCAACAACAACAAATGGTTGCCGAAGAAGAAGAAAACAAAGGGTTCTGGTCTAAATTGTGTTGTCATTAGTTATATGATATCATAATATAAAATAATATAATATAATCTTATTGTTTTTTTTTCTTTTGTTTGGTTCTCCATTTACTTTGAATTCTGGTTCATTTAATTGATTTGGTTGTTATAATTGGTTTTTTTATTTTACTTTATTGTCTTTTATTTTGTTGTTTTACATATTAATGATTCTAATTAATTCAATACAAATATTTGTCATTTATTATTATTATATTCTCCATTAACAATAAATTCTACAACCAATTACCTAACTAACTAACTAACCAACAGACTAATTAGCACTGGAATTTTGCTACTATTTTTATGTGTTTTTGTTAAGTTTTTTTTGATATACAAAGATATGATAAATTTGGATTTCCAAAGAAAGAAAGGAAGAAAAGGGGCTAATTGCAATTTGATGCTTCTTTTTTGTTTTTTTTCATAATTTCCCACAAAGTTTTAATTAATTTTATAATTCATGTTTTTTAGTTTTCAATTTTCAGTTTTCATTTTTCATTTTCCATTCCTTTCTTTTTTTTAAAAATTTTTTCTATAATATTTGTCGAAACTTACATTTATAGTCATTTTTACATACATATATATATAAGTATCAATTCCATTAAAGAGTTTAGCTATGAGCAATAGATTACCATTGTAGAGAGTAGATATTGAGCTATGAAAAATAGTTAATTACATTACTAAAGGTAAATGAAGAAACTTATACAAAACATATAATTAAACATAAACAACACATATTAATAAAAACTTACATACAATAGAAATATAAAACCAGTTTACTTTCATCAATGTATGAAGAATAGAATAACAAAACCAATAACAATATCAACACATTCACATTTCAGAATAAGTTTTCAACAAATATTCTTCAACTTCTTTTAATGCCTCAATAGTTTTTTGTTTATTAAATTTCCCAGAATTTGCATCACATTTAGTATTTAAATTAATTAAATCCAATTTTTTTTGCATTAATTTAATTCTATAATCAATCCATTCTCCATAAAATTGATTATAACGAGATCCATAATTAACTTCGGGTTTAACAGTAGATAAAACACTAGTATCTTTCATCATGGGAGATTTAGCTCTATAAGAAGTAACCATGGTAATTCTTTCACTCATCCCCACGGGTGAAGGAGCAATATGTTCAATCAATCTTCCTTGTAAAACATTTGCTGAACCTTTTGTTGGACTTGGAACAATAGCCACTTTACCATTATGACCACTACCCATGCGTAAAGAAGTTTCACCACCAATCATATTTGTAGTGTCAGAAAGCATCAAAACACAAACAAATGGATAACTATCATAATGCCATCCTACAACTGCCGGAATATCATCACCACCATTAGTAGTAGTAGAAGTAGCCGATTCTTGATCAATTAATTGTCGTTGATGTTTAATTCTTTCTTCTTCAACCATATCATTCAGTTTCATAGATATATTAGTATGAGCAATTTCATAATCCATAACAATTTCTAATTCAACTCCGGCCATTTTACTAATTAATTCCATAGTTTTACAATGAGTCCAAGCTTGATACGTGAATGGACAATTAATTTCATCACCATCTTTAACAAATCCTCGAACAACACAATCCATTCCTGAAGTTGAATTATATGAATATCGAGCATATTTCATAAATGTATCTCGTTGTAAAACTTCTTGTCTCATAATGGTGATGGCTTCATCAGTAAATAATTGAAATGGATCACTCACTCCAATATCACTAATTTGTTGAGATTGTTGTTGTTGTTGTTGTTTATGATTTAAACCTAATTGTTCCATTGTCAATCTTCGAGTTTGATCATATAATTTTTGTGCTCGAGAACCATTAGCATAATAAGTTAAATGAATTAATGGATCAAATTCGATTGGTGATTTCAATGAAAATGAATTAATTATTGATGAGGATAATGAGGATAATGATGATTGATAAGTTGGTGCTAATGATGATTCGTAAACTGATAAAGGAATTGATTTATGAGTGTTGCCATCTAAAATGGCTTGTTCTACATCAATTGTGGCCATAATTGTTAAATATAACTAAATGAAATATTTGAATAATGAGAAGATGCTGATCATGGACGAGGGAGCGGGAGCGGGAGTTGGAAAAGGATCAGTATTTATAGAAAGTAAAGTAATTAATGTGGGTTTTTAAAAAAATTCTAGAATTGATAGATAAGACCACCTCCCTTCCCAAATCAACAACATCATGTAAGAATGATAAGTAGGATTATTATTATTTTTACTAATTTAAGTGTTTAGATCCATATAAAATGTGTATACATATGTATGTGTAGATGTGTATTGTTTTTTGTTTAAACTTTTAACTGCAAAAGATTAGAAAAAGAAGAAACAAGGGAGGATATGTTTAGCAATTTCAAAAATTCGCAACTGCGCAATATTATCAATCATAGATGAAAGTTTAGTATTTTTGTTTTTTTGTGTTTATCTTATCTATAGATTCTACTTATTATCTTCAAAATTATTAAAAAAAATACCCCTACTATAAAGCCTCCTATCTTAGATAATTCCTGTAAAGATAAAAAAAAAACACAGTTTTTTGATTAGTAGGTTGTGATGTTACTGGTAAAAGTATATGAAATCATATATTGTTGATCTATCTCAATGTATCAACAAAAGTGATTCTTAGCAATGAGATAAACCGTAAGACATTGAGTGAAGTAACCAAATACTACTCATTACTTCATAACGTATCAGATCACTTTTTATTGACTGAAGCAATATCATTCCTAAAAAGAGTCACTCCAAAAGTATGCATTAACGGTAAATAAGCACATAGATTTTCCGGGGATCATGATCCGTCCTTCTGATTTCTCTTATCTATAAATTCATTGTTATCAATTAGATACCATTAATACGCCTCTCCTTCTAACAGCAAAACATCTTATCAAACATTCACAACAGATGCCTATTTTGAGGTGAAATCACGTCTATGTATTTTGATCCCAAATTGAGTAATTACAGGCATCAAAATGTGTTGATTGTTGTAGTTATCTCAATGGATTTCACCCACCCTTTCTAGAAAATCTAAACCAACAGCACTTCAATCAATCAAGTTATGTAAACTTTATACCTAAAACGGTTAGATATGGAAATGATTAACATATAAAGTATGTATCTGTTTGATTATATCCCCCAGTTTTTACTGTATTTGTGTAATTGTTGCGAAAAACCTCCTCTCCCCCCCCCCCCCCCCCCCCCACCACAAAGAGAGAGTTATTTTCTTTTTGCTT
>OBUW01000671.1_pt1 | contig 14270 bp, 7 predicted proteins | sample 1475761 | NCBI WGS metagenome assembly OBUW01 (sample SAMEA2579908, study PRJEB22360) | human gut metagenome | biome: human gut; feature: human-associated habitat; material: faeces | place: Denmark | collected 2008/2010
TTTTTTTTTTATTCTTTTTTTTTTTTTTCCCCCCCCCCCCCCCCCCCTTTTTTTTCTTTTAGCAAATTCCAAATATACATAACTAATTCATTATCCCGCAACTCAATTATATTAATTAACACCCAATATCAATTTCTCCACATAATTCAACCCGTCGACTAGATGAAGAAATATATATCTTATAAGTCCCCGTTTGTATAATCCATTGTTGTGATTCAGAATCCCATATACTCAAATCTCGATGTAAAATATTGAAATATATTTTTGTTGATTTGCCAGATTCCAAAAATACTTTTTCAAATCCTCGTAATACTTTAGGTGGTGATATCAATAATGTACTAGGAAATTCAATATATAATTGACTCACATATCCACCTTTAATTTTACCCACATTTTGGATTTCAACACTAACTTCATATAACACTTCCCATAATGCAGGATTACCACCAAGTCCACCACCAGCTAATGGTGGTGAAGTTGCCTGATCAGGGTTAAAATCTCCCGGATATTCAAAAGTATCTTCTTCATCAATCAGTCGCACATTTTCATTGTATAAATATGGATATATATATCCAGGACTAGGATCAAAATCGTCATGAGGAAATAATGCATCTTCAGGATCACAAACATCATCTTCTACGGTTTTAATAGTTGGCAAATATTCCAGAGGATAGGGTAAATATTCTGAAGGTGGGTTGATTTCATTGATTTTCAAATTGGAAACTTTGAAACTGGTAAAAGATAATCCGTATCCAAAATCAAATCGGGGTTTAATATTATGTTTATCGAAAAACCGATAATCCAAATAAATATCCCGATCAAAATTGTCTTGAGGCTCCATATCACCAGCAGTTAAATCATCAATAATTGGTACATAATGTTGTCTTTTCCGAGCTATAGTAAATGGTAATTTTCCTGATGGATTAACATCACCAAATAAGACATCTGCTATTGCTTGACCAACAAATTGTCCCAATGGTGGGGCAAATAATACTGCCACAACATTATCGTGCTCAATCCATCGCTCCATATTGATTGGCCCCGTTGATGAAACTACAACCACGGTTTTATGACATTTATCAGCAATTTTTTCAATCAATTCGTCTCCATTATGCCATAATGACAAGTTTTGTCGATCACCAAAATTTTTTTCAAGATACACATATCCTTCACCAGAAAATGAATTGACAAACACAATGGAAAGGTCAGCGTAATCAGCCAAATCAGCATTGGTTTCACAATCCCAGTTATCGCGACAATAATCAACAACAATGCCTCGTTCTCTTGCCTTTCTCGCTACTGCTTCATAGGGGGTGATTACAAATGGATTACCAACAGCAGCTGACCCCCAGCCACTTGTCAATACACCATTTACGCATCGCTGGTCTTTGCAATTGAACCCTTTAGAGTCAGGTCCAGCACCTTGTCCCGATATGAAAAGTCGTCTTACGCCATCATTTTTATCAATTGGTAAATTATGTCCACTATTTTTGAGTAAAACAATGGCTTCTCTGGCCACTGTCAATGCCGTATTATCACTAAATTCAGAACGTGCTTCTACGTGCCAATTCTTTTGCACTATAGGACCATAATGTTGATAGGGAAATTCTTGGCCATATGTGTGATGGGTCCATGAGCTGAAATTGGGTACATCATCTTCCAGTGGTAATTGAACATTCTCAAGAGCGAAAAATGGTGCTAATATTCTCATTACCATGTCATTTAATCGCTCCTGACAAATGGTGCCATTATACACTGCACGAGTTAATAATGGACCCCAATACGATTTCCCCGTGAGCCAATCATCAAACACTTCTCCAGGCATGGTCATATCTAGTCCAGCGAGTGCCGAATTGACACCAGTATGTTGAGCCCCCCAATCAGAAACCACAAAACCTTGGAACGATAATTCAGCTTTCAAAAGATAATTCAATAAATACGAGTTTTCACAGGCATAAGTATTATTGATACGGTTATAGGCACACATTACACTTCCAACTCCAGCTCTAACGACATTAGCAAATGGCCAAAGGTAAATTTCGTGCATTGCCCTATCACCAATATTGGCACTAAGTGAGCATTGAAGACGATTCCAATCATTTTCATCCCATTCTCCAACTTGTCGAAAATGTTCTTGTTCATTTCCTACTAAATGTCTTGCTGTGGCTACCACACCTTCATCCTGTAATCCTTCAACAGTGGCGGCACCACCAATTCCTTGCAAGTATGGATCGGCGCCAAATGATTCCCAATTACGACCAGCAGCAGCTTTCAATCCCATGGGACCAATCACTGGGCCCAAGGCAATATGGACTCCCTTTTTTTTATGTTCTTTTCCCATGGCTTTGCCACGAAGATACATTAATCCTTTATTAAATGTGGCAGCCGTTGCCAACCCTGACGGAAAATGAGTGACAAAATCAGTAAATCGAACTCCATTAGGACCGTCTTGAAGACAAAGATTGGGGATTCCTAATCTTGGAACACTACCGGTATTACCAACACATGGGCCAGACCCCCATCCGGTGCCCGTTGTCAAATTGACTTTTTCTGCAAATGACATTTTTTCAATCAATTTACGAGCTTTATCAAATGCTTTCTGCCATGCACCTTCAATTCTACCACCAAGAGCTTTAAAGTAATTGTTAGTATTGTTTGATAGAAAACATATTCATGTATGAAATTGTTTATTCCGAGATTGAGTAGTAAATAACAACAATCAATCAATCAATCAATCAATCAATCAATCAAGAATAGGTCAGGTCATTAAGTTAGATTAATACTTACGTGAAGGGTAATAACCTTCAGAGCAGAAATAATCTTCTTGATCATCAGTTATGAATAATGGAGATTCTGCATGACGGGATCTTTTTTGAATTAATTGAGGGTTGTTTCGAAGAGAGAGTGGTTGATTTTTGTGATTGATTGAACTGGTCAAATTGGTGAATTTTGAACTCAAACTGAAACTTATGGAATTGTCGTTTTTAGAAATGGTTTTATGTACTAATGTGACGAATATCAATATCAATAGATTAATTATGAACATGGTTTAATTTGTTTTGGAATCGCTTTGGGTTGTTGTTAAAGCGGCTAAATAGTTTAAGATAGTATTTTTTTTTTTTACAACCATTTTTTTTTTCTTTTCCAAATATTGAATTGGTATGGCTTGGCTTCTAGTTTAGCAAAATTATTTCTATAAACACAGCAAGGCCTTGATCTTGTTAGAAGGTGAAAATTTGGAATGGCAGGATGATCTGTAGAGGTATTTTAGTTTTTCTGGTTTTAACGAAATCATCTATATATTTGTTTGACTACAAAACACAATAATTTTAATATAAACAAAATCTGTACATCATAAACTCGTATATACAACCAAATCCTGAATCATATATCAATATAGAAACGATTCAGGCTTATTTGCTATGTTTCACATGGGTAAGTAGGTAGAAAGGTAATGTAAAATGAATACGAAATTCTGATTTGGAGCTCGAAAGTTATTGATCTTTCGCGTTCATTTAAAAGAACTGAATTGAAATGCTAAACAAGATGTACTATTAAAATGCATTATAAAAAGAATTGATATTTAAATTCACTGGTCATCAACACCGGGAATTGATAAAAAAAAAAACTGTAAAGAAGAAGGAAGAAGTGAAAACAAATCGAAAGAAAATTTGGTGATCCTGGAAAAGTAACACCACATTTTTGATGGTTCAAAATTGATAACAAATGCACGAATCTAAGCAAAATGAGGCGAAACCCTCTCACCATCGCCGCCGCCGCCGCCGCTTGGTGATTTGAAAACAAGAAAGGGTTCACAATATTAAGAAACACCAAGAGTTTATAGAACTCAATATTTACATAGTTAAGAGAAAAGAGTATTTGATTTGATTTCCCCATTTATCAACTCTCCTTTTGTTAAATCAAAACTCACAATCATTAGTTCTCACAAACAAACAAAAAACGCCGTTATTTAAAAAACCTATAAAATTATATACCTACAAATCTAACATTAATTGATCCCCATTAATTCCCGGATCTCTCTCTTATGGACCACGAGACTCTTCAAAAAAACTCTGGTCGTCATTACTAGTCTTAATACTATTAGCATAAGTACTAGCATTAGTACCACCATTACCAGGGTGAACACTTAATCTTTCCATAATTGACGCTGGCGGAATACCTGTAGTACTACAATTGGTATCAATACTTCTTCTTCTTATTCTTCTTGTAGAACTAGCCAATGTCACAATGGATTCACTATCACGGTCCTGACCACCGATACTTGCATTATATGTAACTGGCAAAATTGTATTATTATTGTTGTTGTTGTTGGTAGTTGCATTGTTATTATTGTTTGTTGTTGTTGTGGTGGTGGTTGTGGTTGTGGTGGTTGAAGAAGACGATGTAGTATTAGTTAGACTAGCAGTAATTATGGGAAGAAAAGTGTAATTAGTTGGAGTTTGTACACTTGGAGCCAATGAGGTTTCTGCGGTTGATGCAATCAAAGAAGTTTGATCATTATGAGCATCACCACTCAAAATAGATGGAGATTTTGTTGATTGACTTGATACTATTGATTTCAATGGAGTTGTACTAACATTATCACTAATTTGGTCACTCATCACATCTAATGAGTTTCTTTCTTCTCCTTCATCTTGTTCGTCATTGTCAATATTGTTGTTTTCTTGTACTGACTGGCTTTGAATGGGGTTGTTATCGTGACTTTCAATCACCACTTCAGTTTTGGGAATCTTATCTCGGTTTTTGTTAGATACAAGTTTATTTCTTGATTGTCTATTGGAATGTCGAGATCTATTCCCATTAGTGTAATTGTTATTGTTATTGTTATGGGTAGCATCCTCGTTATTATTACTAGTGTTATTACTAGATGTTCTTCTGTTGGTGTGGTTATTCATACTAGTAGTTCTATTTTGACCTTGCATCAATCTTTTAACCCAAGCAAATCTATTTCTGGGATGATTACGTCTATCATTGGAATAAGTTACTATTAATAATGATAATATTGTTAGTACTATAGTTTCAAACAGAAGTGTATTAATATCCAAACATACCTTCAGGTGTGGTAGCCATATTGTAAGAAAAGGCAGTTGTAGTAGTGGTTGTAGTAGTGGTTGTAGTAGTGGTTGTAGTAGTGGTTGTGGGTTGTTATATGGAATACGATTGATTTACTTTATAAAAGACAATACAAAAATGAAACAACAACAAGTAATGAGTGATTTTTTTTTTGTTCCCCTTTTTTTCTTTCTTTCTTTCTTTCTTTCTTTCTTTCCCTAAAAATTTATTCTGTTTTTTGTTTTGTTTGTTTTTTGTTGTTTGCCTCGTGTTTTCTCTTTTTTTTTTTGTTTCCTTTTAAATTTTGATTCTTTTCACACACACACACTCCCCCCCCCCTCTGATTTAATTTCTTTATTCATTCTTTTTTGTTCTACTACTACTACTACTACTACTCATCCCCACCTGCGTCTAGTCTTAGTCTAATTCTAAGTCTAAGTCTAAATCTCTCTTTGTTTGATCGTCGGTACATTAGCTCTATCAATTACATTTTTTTCATTCCTTAATTCAAATTACCTTTGTCGTTCAATCTTTCCTCTTTTTTTTTTTTTATTTGTTTATGTTCAAAACCCTTTTTTGAAAAAAATATTGAAAAAAAAAGTGGTGTCACCACATGGTATATGCATGGGTTAGGAATTATCAATCAGTAGTAGTAGTAGTAGTAGTATTTTTATTATTTTTTTTCAATGATGCAGATACGACAAGTAAAATGTTTTCTATATATGTACTTTAGACGAATATTTCAAATCCCTTTTTAGAGTTGCTAACTATCATCATCATCATCATCATTATCAAGTGATGTTTATTCTGTTTTAATATCTACAATTTACACAGCTATCTTACCATAGTGGTCAATTTCTATGTACATAATTGGTTTTGTTATGGTGTAGAAAGAGTTTAAACAACCATCTCTTTAAAATCTTTAATCAATGATAAGTAGAATTTCTTCTTGTGATATCAACTCCAATTATTGCTGATACAATTGAAAACCAAACCAAAAAATTTTTACTGATAAAAAAATTGTGAAAAAATCAGGAAAAAAAAAAAAAAAAAATTAAGCCAAGCCAAGCTAACTAATGTTGGTAGTAATTGCAAAAAAAATAAACTCTCTTGCGGGGAATCGAACCCCGATCACGCGCGTGACAAGCGCGTATTCTGACCGTTAAACTACAAGAGAAGCTTGCAATTGTCAAACCAACTAGGCTATTCCAGCTGATTTGTTGATTTGTAAAAATTGCACAATTACAAGACAATAAAAACAAAAACTGGTAAAAGCTGACAAAAAAAAATTATTAAGTTACTCTTTTCTATTTTGGTAGTAATGCAATTGAATACCCCAACAACTAATAGAAAGTTAATACTAATTCCCGGTACCAATTGTATTTTTTTTTTTTAATTTGAAATTTTTAATTTTGGTTATTTGTATGTTGTTTTGTCACAGAATTATTATTCTATGTGGACTTATACCACCGATCAATCAGGTAATAATAATAATAATAATAATAAGAAGAAGAAGAAGAAGAGGAAGAAGAGGTGTCGGTTACCAAAAAGGAATACCCAAATATTATACTCTATTTTCTTTTTTTAAAAAATTTTAAATTTCCTTTTACTCTCAAAATATTAAAGGTGAGAGAATAATAATAAATTTTACACACACAATATTCTTAATAATGTGGACATACATTCCAAAAAAAAAAAACTATAAATAGAGGTCAAATTTCCTTCTGAAATGGAATTTTTTTTCCTTTCTTTCTTTTTCAACAGCAATAACCCAACTAATATATATTCATTAATCCCAACTTTATACAACTGAAGAACTGCTTGTATATATCCTATTTCACTCCTACCTATACCAAAAAAAGGTCAAAAAAAGAGTTCCTCAGCATGAACACAAACAATGCCGCCTAAATAATCCTCAATTATTTAGAAGCCTAGGTTATTGGGCAATACCTAGATTTTATATCAACATAATCTTTTCCCACAACGGTTATCACCAAGTGCAGCAGCAAAAAACATCAAAGTCTTTTATATAAACGAATTAGGGAATCACAACTTCCTGGATTGGAGATTGGTGAAAATTACTATCTAATATTTTATCCGATAAGTCTGGAGTTTGGTTTGACATCACGATGAGGGCTTGTTTGTTATAAGGATGAGGGATTGTAAATTATATCTGCAATGTTCTTACTGTTGTTGATTGCAGTGGCGAGTTGCTGGTCGTCTCTGCAGCGTCCTCACCGTTACAGATTTGGAAGTCAATAATATATACCGGGTAGTTTGTTGCCTTGGAAACTTTGTTGATATTGGTATTGATTGTGTAGTTTGATTGAAAATATATAAGAGAAATTTTTTTTTTAAAAATTTTTAGACGTTTATATACACAGGAATTTTAAGCCGAGTCAGAATATTCTCCCAAGGTATCTCTAACTTCTATTGATTGACGAAAAATCTAAATACTATTTGTTTATTTGTTTGTTTGTTTGTTTATTTCTATTCGTCGTCTTGGTGGTGTTAGGGTCAAAATTCCAAAATTTTTTTCATTTTAAGGGATGATGGAAAAAAACCCCGAATCAAATTGAAAAATTAAACTGGTTGAGACAATACAGTAATAGTTGTTATTGTGATGGTGGTGGTTGGTCGGGTGATGATGGCCCGTCCGCCTTGGTTATAATCTCCCTTGAAATCACCCTATGGGATAACCAATTTGAGTGATTTTTTGGTTTTTTTTTGCGGTTTTTTTGCTTATACCTTTCTTCTTTCTTCTTCTTCTTTCTTCTTCATTTTTGCTGCAGAACCCTCTCTTACCTATTTCTAAATTGGGAAGAAAAATAAATAACGAAAATAAACAAAAACAAAAAAAAAATTTTTTTCATTTTCTCTAATGTAATATGTATATGTGTAAAGTTGTTTATTTGTTTCGGAAAGTTAATTGGTTCAATATTTCTTTCCCAACATTTCCATTTTGTTGGGTTTTCATCACCCATCCCATCCCATCCCATCCATCCCTTGAAAAAAAGTATTTTGCATCAATTTTGAAAATTAGCTTTTAAGCTTTTTTTTTTTTTTTTCTCGTTTCGTTTCGTTTTTTGTGTTAGGGACAAGAATTCTAAAGGGTCGGGGTGGAGTGGGGGGGGGGAGGGGGTTTAGTTTAGTTGTTGTTGCATTTAAAATTTTTGCAATATTCTTTCCGTTTTGCAAATTTTCTATAATAGTAGTTAAGTCACGCCACGCCACGCCACCATCGTCACGACGACGACAACAACCACCACTCTCCCCAAATCAATAATAATAATTTCTTGGTGAGTCCATTCCATTGTAAAGGGGGGTGGTGTGGTGCATTACAAGCCTCTCTTCTTAAGTTTGAAGTGGGTCCGTATATGCACGTATGTATGTATGTATGTATGTATGTATGTACTGATTTCCTTTTTAAAGCAAGTTTTTTGAACAATTGTTGTTGTTGTTGTTGTGTGTGTAGAGTGAAATATTTGCACGGCATTTCGTTCGTTTCTAACATTATTTAGTGTGTGGATTAAGGGCATACAACATTATGAAGCAAAAATACACGCTATTCGTTCCTCTAATGTTGGAAATCATGAGTTAATTTTTGGCTATGTTGAGTTGCTACATCATCATAATTGGTTGGACTTTGAAATTAGTTTTATTGTATTGCCTAACAACATTATTTACACATAGTTTGTTAATAATTTTGTCTTACATGTACAGGGTTGCAGTTTCAAACCTAAATTTAACAATTATTTAGCTTTAATGGATTTTAGTAATTCATTGAATTTTTTTTTTTTTTTGGTGTTTTGGTGATTTCAAATTAGATAGATAGAAAACATTCATTTATGTTGTTCCTGACTGTCATGATTTAAACCTGGCTGGGCTTACATAATCGCTCCTTCAGATGATAATTGAAGTTTCAAATAAGCTAGCTCCAAGGTAGTATTTACAATTTTTTGCACGACAGGAAAAACAAATGCTCTAGAAGCCAGTCCAAGAAGAAAGAAGAATTCAATTATTGTTGTTTAAATTTAGTTTATTTCAAGTTAGAAGAGTTCTTAAAAGATATTCATAAGATTTGTATATACTACTATCTTGAGTCTAAACCATTATACAATTATTGTTTTGTTGGTCACCTCTCTTTTTCTATTATCAACACAATGTGGATTGAATTCTACATTTCTTTTAAAATGATTATTATAAAGCAAAAACTATAATAATAATACTACTACTACTAATAATAACATATATTAAACTATAACAAACAGTAATATACTAGAACAAAGATTGTATTCGAATATCTTTTTTTGCTAAAAAATATTATTCTTCAGTTAGTAATAATCTTCTTAGAATTAAAATCCACGAAGAAAAAAAAAGAAAAAGAACTCTCACACAACCAAATCATTGATACTTTTTGATTTATTCAAAAACTTTTACACACAACCTCCTAATTATCATAATATTCAACAACCCCAATTCTGTTTTCCCTACTCATCACTACATGCTGACTCACTCACTCACCCTTTTGTTTACACCCCAATAAATTCTCATATACAAAGCTGATCTTATTACATGCAAAAAAAAAAAAAAATGGCGTATAAAATGTGATGAATGATGATAAGTGTAAAATCCAACTTGTTATAATTGTGAGATATGAGTAAAGTTTTTTTGTTTTTCTTTGTTTCTTTCTTTGTTTCTTTCTCTCTTTCTTTCTTTCATTGATGTATCCAATTTATGAGGTATTTATAGTCCAATAAATAACAAAATGAAACTATATGGTTAGACATAAAAAGAAACTTTGTATCTTCCTTAAACTTGCCCTTTTTTTTGAGTCTTGAAATGTTTGTTTTGTTGGGTAATTCAAGGTAAAAAAAAAAAAAGGTTTATATGTATGTATGTGAATGCCCTTGAAGTAAATATTAATTAATCAAAAGCAAGCTATATAACATACACGCCAATAATATTCTTACATATGCAGATATTCTTTCAATTGGTTGGAATTTGAAAGAAAATTCCCAAACGAGGCGTTGTTGTTGATGATGATGAGTTGATAATTATCCCGGAACAGGAATAAAGTAGTAAGTAAGTAAGTAGATTGTAGATTGTAAATTGAATCAAAATTCTAGCGTTCGGTTGTCTTATTAGTCAATAATTGTACAAACAAAAAACCAACAAGCCAACAACAAAACCAACAAAATCTACTTGTAAAGAATAGTATATACAGACTGATGATACATCCACCACCACTAATGCTGCAAGGATTGCCTGTTTTTTTTTTTGGTTTTGTTTATATTACCCCATATCAATCAATTAATGAATTAAAGGGATCCCAAGAATTCACCACCACCTCGAGTTTTATCAAGAAAATATTATTAAAGGGCAAGTTCATTTTCTTGATATCAAAATGAGAGAAAAGGAATGAAAAAAAAAAATAAGAAATTACAAGTCCAGGAAAAAGAAGAAGAGGAGGCAACATATTGCATTTACGGAATAAAAATGAGTAACAAGGTTCCCATTGGATAGGATAAGAGAGTTTAGATGATGGGTGGGTGGAGGAGGGGGAGGGGAGGGGATGTCCAACTATCCATCTATCCCTTTTTGGTAAGGTGATCCAAAATAAAATAAACCACCATCACCCCGTTTTGCTTGTCCTTCAAAGGGATGAAAACAAAAAACCTCCCTTATATAGAATGGGATGGGTTTATGGCGGGGGGGGGGATGGGTGCTAAATGCACAGTTTTGCCCATTTCTCAAAAATTCAAGTTTTTTACTTTCTTTCTTTAATTTTTCATTGATTTATAATAGTAGTAATAATAATGGAAAGAAAGATATTTGTACATAAAATGATATGATTAAGATGATGGTGGTGGCGACACCACGTTCAAAAAAAGTTGTCGTAACATACATGAATTGATTCTATGGAACAAAATAAAAGGCCCTAGAAATCCCACCATTTGATGAAAAAATTTTGACAAGTATTGATTGGAATTAACAAAAGGTTTGGGTTATGCGATTGGTAATTTTATGTTCATAAAAACTTTTTTTTGAATAGTGGTGGTGACCCCATTTGCTAGGATTGAGGAGATAATTTGCCGTTTTCCAAGATATTTGAATGGTCGGATTTGAATTATGTATAACTTGATTATTTATTATTATCCCTTTATTACTACTAACTAACTATAACTTACATTATAGCATTTAAACTATACCACTATTATAGATTGGTATAGTTTTTGATTTATATTATATTATATTACATTATAGATTAGATTAGATTAGATTAATAGAATGTTTTTATTTTATTGTTTTTTATATAAATTTTTTTGACTATTGTAGAAGTTAATCCAGAATACAATCTATTAGTATTTGTTAAGTTAATTAGATAAGACTAAGTGTGTGGTTGCTGCTGCTGCTGCTGCTGCTGCTTTCTCCCTCCAAACGTTAAGAAAATTCCAGCTTGAAAAAATACAGAAAACAAAGATTGTAGTACAGTTGTTTAATTAGTTGGTGGCTGTTACTATACAGAAGAAAACCAATTCAATCCTATACTAAGCTCATTTGAAGAGAGGAATAATAAACTGTTTGGACTGAACTAATTATATAATAGTTGCAAATACCAGCAACAAAAAAAAAAAATAACGGACATTCAATTGGTAGCAGAGCGAGAAGAAGAAGAAAAAGTTACATGCACCACCACCACCACCGTCACTATTGCAGTTATTGTCGTTCTGAGTATCACATTCAACAATTTTATTATCAATTCCAAGAGCTTCCCTAAAGGGGCTTTTTATACACGAGTGAATACTATAATAGTAAAAGAAATATATTGCAAGTAATACACACAAAAAAGTATTTTTGTTTCGGGGGATGGAGGAGGGTGGACGAGGGTGAGCAAAGTTGGAATTGGAAAAACATAACAAAACAAATTAAATACTTAAAAAGACCAGACTCCCCCCCCCACTTTGGAAGTATTATTTACTTAAAGGGTAAACTTGCTAATATAATCTCAAACTTCTAGTTATTACTTGTTGTTGTTTTGCATGGAAATTGCCTCAGTATATAAACTCACTGTTGAATTCTGAGTGAAAGACGACGTATGGCAATTAATTACATACAGGAACGAGCACTACAAGAAAGACTACAACACTACACATAACACATACACTACCAAAATAATCAAATAATCAAAAATACAATATAATATAATATGATATCTAAAAGAAATAAAAGTACATTAAAAATAAAAAATTAAAACAATTCTATACATTATTAGTAGTAGCAGTAAAAATAAAAAGACCTTTTTTTTTAAAAAACTCAATCAATGAGAAGGTGAAAATGCAGATGGTGAAAATGAAGCAGCTTGAGCAGCATTAAATTTTCTTCTAATTGGTAAAAATTCTATATCATCTTCAAATGATTTAGAAACATAATATCTCATTCTAATATTATTGATACTATTGATATTGTCATTAAAATTGAAAAACATATTAGGGAAATTACTATTGTCATTAAGGTTGAGGTTGATAATGTCTGGACTTGGTGTAGATGTAGATGTAGATGTAGATGTAGGTAAACTGTTACCTCCGTATTGAATATTTGGGTCCATTATTTTAAGAAACTAATAGTTACAAGTGTATATGTGGTCTATGTGGGAGGGAGTTGAGTATGTATGTATATATGGATTTCTAATGTGGTATAATTATTCTAGTTAAATTGATTTAAGTTGTTGTTGGATGTTGGGTGTTGTAAGAAGTTAATATTTGGATATTATTGTGATAAACAAAAACAGTAAAAACAGTAAAAATAGTAAAAATAAAAAATATGGAGGCGAGGCGATCTAATGAAGATTATATTGGATGATGGTTGAGTTGGTTGAAAAGAAGAAGAAGAAGAAGTTTTTGTGTGTGATGTTGTTGAAAGAAGAAGAATGAGCAATAAAGAAGCAAATTGAATGACGTACACTCCCACTCCCAAAAAAAAGAATTTCTTTTTTTTTTCTTCCTTCCTTCCTTCCCTTCTATAGTGAAAGTGAGAGAGAGAATGTGTGTAAGAGGGGGGCGTGTACAATACTCAAAAAAATAGGGGCAAATTTCAAATTTCACATTTCTTTTTTTTCTTCTTTCTCTTAGTCTCATTCTATTTTTGATCATTTTCCCACTACCCCGCCCCGCCCTCTATTCTTTAGTCACTCAGTTCCCGCCTTAAAGTGTAGTTAGTGTCCAAACCAAATACTCCTTTTTCTTTTTCTTCTTATCAGTTAACTACTACTTACTAACTTACTTACTTACTTACTAACAAACCACAAACCTTAATTTTTGTGTATTGGTTGTTATCTCTTAGTTTTAATTGTAATCTCTTCCCCCCCCCCCAATAAATAGATTTGCTAATCTAATTTAATCTAATCTATCAACAACAAACACTCTAGATCTGAAAAAACAAATTGATCATTAAAAGGGGGATAATGCGGAGGGCACTCTTGTGCTGATAAGATCTACCATTTTTAATTCATTTGCTGTATATTACAATTTCTACAAAGAAATCTTACACAATGGCATCATCATCATCATCACCAGTTGTTTCGAATCTGCGGAGGCGGTGACAGTGGTGGTGGTGATTCGTCGGTCGGTCTGTCGGATGGGCGGGAAATGATTCATTTTATCCGGTGCGACAATTTAGTTTTTGTTTTTTTGGCTGTAAGATTATTGCGCACGGGGCGCAATTCCTTCCCCCACCCCCACTCCTACTTTCAACAACATCCAAATCTAACACCTAAATCATAATCTTTACATTTCTCAAGTTCACCACCATCACTTGAAAACCATCGATTAGTTCTGGATTTGATATAGTTGGGGGGAGGGGGGAGGGGAATTCCAGTATACATCTGTGTGCTAATTGTTGATTATCATTATTAACCAAGACTTTATTTATTTTGCTCATTTAAAGCTGTATCATATAATTAGGATAATCCCCACTTATCTGAATCTTTGACTTGGGGTAGAAATACTTCGCTTATGAAACATTATTCCTAGTGAACATAACAATTAGTCTATATACCGAAAACCAGCTTACATTACAGTTTAACTAATGTTGATAATTGACTGATTCTGTTACACCACGCTACCATATGCATCTTCTTTTTTTTTTTTTTTTTTTTCATTTAATTTTCTTTTGATTTCATTATTTTAGATATTAAT
>OBUW01000672.1_pt1 | contig 14210 bp, 8 predicted proteins | sample 1475761 | NCBI WGS metagenome assembly OBUW01 (sample SAMEA2579908, study PRJEB22360) | human gut metagenome | biome: human gut; feature: human-associated habitat; material: faeces | place: Denmark | collected 2008/2010
CATCACTTACCACTGTTATTCGTTCATTAATTAAATTTTTAATTTTGGATTTAATATCAAGACATTTTTTATTAATTTGATCGATTTCTAAAAATTTATAATCAATTTGATTTTTCAATAACATAATTAAACTTTCTCGACTTTGATGAGGTCGATAAGTATTTAATAAATGATTAATATTAATTAAAATTAAATTTATATCATGAATTTTTTTATCATATTTTATTGGATCAATACTTAATATTCCAATTAATTCTAAAAAATTTAATAATAATGAATCCATTAATTTGTGTAATTCTTTAATTTTTGTTTCCGAAGTTAAATTTTCATCGCCCGTAGAATCGCCGGCATCGACTTCTTGATTCCCATTGATATCAGTGTCAGTATTGGTGATGATGTTGGTGTTGGCGGTGGAAGTGGAAGTGGAAGTGGAAGTGGAAGTATTATATAATTGTTCCCATTGAGAATCTTTTAAATTGGGCAATTTATCTTCAAATAACCAAATATTACCATATCCTCGATATTGTGGACCTTCAGGTTGTTTTGGTGGTATTAAAAATCTTAATTCTCCTGGAGGTATAGAATTTTCTTCCAGATTATTAGAATCAGGATCAGTATTTTCTTCTTCTAATTTAACCTCTGAGGATACTGTTGTTGTTTGATTGTTTTCTTGCCAAGTGGAAAGTTTTTGTAAATTATCTTTGGTGAAAAATTTATAGTATGGCGGTGGTGGTGGATATAATGAGGATATTAGATCTTCATTGTTTGTAGTGGTGTTATTCGTTGACATGATCGTTTCTCTCTATCTATATATATATAATTATTTGAGTTTAATTAAGGATGGATTATATTAAACAGATACACCAGGAGTAGTAACAAGAAGAAGAATTGACTGTGTTGGCTGTTGTTTGTTGTTGTTTGTTATTTGTTAGAAAAAAAAAAAATTTAAAACAATTTTGGAGGAAAAGAAGGAGGAACAGAAAATTTATGAATTTCTTTAATCAACTAAATCAAATTGAATAACTTTTCTTCTTATTGCCCCCCCTTTTTTTCATTATACTATACTTTAATTATAACACGAATAGAAGTAATCCATATAACCACAGTGGTGATAAATATTGACAAGAATTTCAAATAGATTATTTTTCCTACTTCTTCCTCCCAATTCATTACTTCATCTTCATTTTAATTATACACTCAACCTACGCGTACACACTTTACACATATACATAACCAAGAAATATGGCTGACGATCAAGATCGCATGGACGTTGATGGTATGTTTGTATACTTTGAATTTATTTATGTAACGTGAATTTTTTTTGATACTAACTTTTCCAATTTTTTTTAGAAGTTGAACTGAAAGAACCAACAACAGAACCAACAACAGAACCAACATCAAAACCATCATCAAAACCAAGATTTGAAGTGAAAAAATGGACAGCGGTAGCGTTTTGGTCATGGGATATGCAAATTGAAAATTGTGCCATTTGTAGAAATCACTTAATGGAACCATGTATTGAATGTCAACCAAATGCCATGGGTAATATTCCTTCAGAAGAGTGTATTCCTGCTTGGGGAGTATGTAATCATGCATTTCATTTACATTGTATTAGAAGATGGTTGAAAACAAGAAATGCATGTCCCTTGGATAGTACTAATTGGACTTATCAAAAATTGGGTAATTAAAATCGAAAGATTTTTCTTTTTGCAAGTTTAAAGTATATCCCAGGATCTAATCTTTTTAGGTCCATCCTACTTGTCTTTTATGTTCGGTTTAATGTTTATTAATGTTTTTTTTGGCATTTGGTTATTACTAATATTCGGTTTCATAGTTATTAAGAGGTAAATAATCTATATATGTATATGTACAAATTAAGAAATGTTATTAGTAAAATAAAAGAATTATGATTTAATAAATAAGTGTAGAAGTGTGTCTATATACTTTCTATTGATCATTACTGTTGTTGTTATACCTCCAACTTCTTTGAAAAACACCTAGTATCACAAGTTCTAAACAAGACTCTTTAATTTTTTCTACGAGTCCTTCTTGATGAATATCACCAATCATTTCAACGAAAAATACATATTGCCAAGGTTTCAAATTTGCTGGTCGAGAATTAATTGATGTTAATGTTATACCATATTCTTTAAATTTAACCAAAACATCACATAATGCACCAGGATCGTCATGATTTAAAGTAAACATTATTGATGATACTATGGTAGTGTTTCTTTTGCTATTATCGTCATCATTATTAGATGCTGCTGCTGGTGGTGGTGATATTGGAGAATCATACCCTAGTATCAAAAACCTCGTAGTATTGGATTGATTATCTTCAATTCCTTCTTTTAATATTGGCAATTTATACAATTCTGAACTCATATACGATGAAATAGCAGCACTACTACTACCACTGGTGGTGATGGTATCTTGACTGACGATTTCTGCTGCTTTTGAAGTTGATCCAACATCAATTTTCGTTATTTGTTGAGGTAAACTTTGTAAAAATTTATTAACTTGAGTCCATACTTGAGGATGAGAATAAATAGTTTTTATGTCTTCAATTTTGGAAGCATTAGTTAATAAATTATGATGAATAGATACAAATTGTTCAGCAATTATTCTAAATTTTGGTGGTGTTGAAGTTTGAAAATACCAATCACGTAATAAATCATAAGTGAAAACAACTTGTCCATTAGTAGAGTTTTCAAATGGTACTACAGCATAATCAACTTTTTTTTCATTTAAAATATGGAAACAATCTCCTATAGATTGTTGAGGATATATAGAAACATTTTCTGTACCAAATTGTTGGATTAATGCCTTGAAAATGATTGTTAGTAAATAACCAAGAAGAAAAAGAAATATGAAGTCTGTGTATGGTATGGTATGGCTACATACTTGATGGGTATATGTTCCCTCTGGTCCTAGAAAGGCTACTTTTATTGTCATTGGTTGATATTTAATTATTGTTGAGCTTTGTTTTCCGTTTGAGAACGGATCTGTGAAATTTTCATGATTTCCAGCGATCTTATATTTTTCATGGACAGAAGCTGTGGCGACGTGAAACGAAACAAAAAAAATTAAGCACGGTGGGTGGGTGGGTACACCTGCCGGCGACTTAATAGTTTAATGCTGTTTCCGGTGTGCTTTCAGAAAATCCTTGTTGCCTTCCAATCTCTCCAATATAAATTGCAATCCTTTATTCCAAGATTAAAACAATTCAAACAAGAATGATTCAAAGACAAAAAGATATCAAAAAGTAGCATACAAGCTCAAAACAATAAAGAATCTGGTCAATAGGGTAAATGGCGCTCTAAAGATAGATTTAAAGAGAAATTTGTTTAAGTTTAGTAAGTTTGTGTGTGATCGTAGGTGGCTCTTTTATTTTAATAATTTTGAGACTCGATAACGATCCACGAATAATCAAAAAATTCAATTATTGTAATAAACCGGTTGAAAAATATAACAATGACTCTCTCTCCTTCCCCAAAATGAACTGAAACTAAAACACAAACATCCCCCCATCAAATCCTTTCTAAACTATAAACAAAAAATTGTTTGTAAGAAAAAATTTTAATATTAAAAAAAATTGTATTATTATTAAAATGGATTATAATTCAACAACATGCATTCATTTTATTTTATCAATTTCCTTAGATTTCTTCAACAATGGTACCTCTTTCAGAAACATAAATACCATCCAAGAATTTACGGATATCCTTGTTTCTGACACGACAGATTTGTTGAATATCAGCAGCATTTTGAGAAACAGCTTCCAAGGAGTTACCAGAAACAATCAATTCATCCTTTTGAGTAGAAGAAATTTCCATGGTGACACCTTCATGGATTTTAACTTCTCTAACTCTTTTTTCACCCAAGAAATTTCTAATTTCAACGTAATCTTGACCATCTTTTTTAATAATGTTAACGTTAATTGGGAAATGCGCATAAACAAATCTCATCTTGTATTTGTAACCTTTAGTGACACCAGTGATCAAGTTAGCAATCAAAGATTTGACAGTTCTTAAAGCAGCAACGTGTTTTCTGTCACCATTGTGAACAGTGATTTTGATAGCTCTGTTGTTGATTTTGTTAAAAGTAACATCAATATGTTTCAAGTCTTTGGTTAATTCACCTCTTGGACCAGTAACTTTGACAACTCTGGCTTTAATATCAACAGTGACACCTTCTGGGATATCTAAAATTTGATCAGTTTGGATGTACTTCATTGTTCTATCTTTTGGATTACTATACTTGAATACTTTTTCAAAAAAAAAGAAAAGAAGAGAAGAGAAGAAAGGGAAAGGGGAAAATAAATTTGTTTCAAAGTATATTGCCAAACTCTGAAAATCTTTTTTTTTCAGTCCTCTCTCTGTCTCTCTCTCTCACTCATCATTGACTGAAACTAACAAATTTGTACATTTGGTAGCACTACAAAAGAAAGAATATTTTTTATACCTGTATATAAATATTCATGTGCGCTAGGGCTATAGCCCTAATTAGAGCCCTAAATAAGAATTAAGCTTCAATATTGAAAGTTATTTGTAAAAATTAAACAATAACATTATAATTATAACAATACAACGAGATCTTCAATTATACTCACAATTAGTCTTTCAAACTTTTTCATATATTTTGAATGTATATAAGAAGTTAACAACGACCTATGTAATCAGAATAATGTATTGTTTTTTTTTTTTTGTTTTTTTTTCATTTAAACCTACTTATTCTTCATCTTGTTCATCTAATGTCTTGAACAATATTGGTTTACTATCAGCAGGATATTTGATACCATTTGAAATCAATTTAGAAAATGCTTTAGCAAAATCTTTGAAAAACAAATCTTGATCATCAGCATACATCTTGACATATTTCAAGAAATACAGTTCTTCTTTCAAAGCCATATCAGTTGGTAACATCATAAATTCACCAGTTTCATCATCTTCGTATTGTTTTTTACCATCCCATTTTTTAACGTGCCAATCACCTAATAATGTGGTGTAAAAAACATTAGTAAATTGATTAAATGATGGACCCCATGGACCATCATATCCGGAATTATGTTTATGACATCTACCTAAAACATGAGCACCGAGTAAGGCAACGGTTTCTCTTTCATTAAATCCCATTCTAGCAAACAAATCTTTAACATATTTACCATCTTTTGAAGCATCGGGTAATCTACCATTTGGTGGGACTTTAGATGCAGTATTGTCATCAACTCTACCTGGTCTCCATTCAATTTTTGGACCACCGGATTCTTGTACAGCAGCAACACCTCCTAAAGTCCATAAATCACCTCTTGAAATCCATGGATATTTCACTAAAAATTCCATTAAAAATTCACGACCAACTTGTAATCCAGCATTTTCTGGATCAAATTCTTCTGGAGCAAAAATCATTGTACCACCATATGATCCACCCGAATTATCAGATTTATCATAAGTACCTGATGTATGCCATGCCAATCTCAACAATTGACCATAATAACCGGCATTCTCATCAAATTCTAAATTTTCAGAAATCTTGGTAGCAATGTCATTATAAACTTTTTGATAATCACTAGCACTTTTACCTTCAGGGACTTTAGCAATTTTGACATTGGCACCAGCACTGGCTCCAAATAATGCCTTAGCAGCATTTTTAGAACCCTCGTTGTTGTTATTATTATTGTTGTTGTTATTGAATGGATTACCATTGTTATAGAAGTAAGTAGCAATAGCGGCAGAACCAGCTACCCCAAGAAATGTCTTTGCAATTCTACCATAATTGAATTTGGTTGAAGATTTTGTAATCTTACTAATATGTGGAGCAAATGTAGCCATTGTTGTTTGAATGTATCAATTAATAATCTTCAAATGTTATATATATTAGTTGTTGATTGATAAAAAAGGAAAGAATAATAATAATAAAAAAAGTGAAATTGAAAGAAATTGAAAGAAATTAAAAGAAGGGAAAAAGAAGTGAATATGGTGTAGTATTTATAATTTCAGAAAGTGGAGTGGTGAGATAAATCCAATGCTAAGGGGGGGAAGAGAAAGAGAGAAAGGGAAGGGAAGAAAAATAGACAATGTGTGTGTGTCGAAGAAAGAAAGAAAGCAAGAGGGGGGTTTAAATTAAAAAAGCAATCAATCATTACTAAAAACAGAATAATACAAAAAAAGGTTCTGGAAGAAAATTCAATCAGTCAACTAATACACAAAAGATCAAACACATTTTACTCATAATAATGACGGTTGTAATGACTCAATTGAGTTATTAAACGTAGTCTTTTGTAGACTTGGGTTCTCGAACATCTTGGATAACTACTATTGATTTGTAATCAACTGTATTTTGTGGTGTGCTGGTGGTACGTGTCTTATGTGTTGTGAAGAAACATCGCATGTCTAATTATACACATTATAGAAGTTTCTCGAATTTTGTGATATTTATCAAAACTAACGGTGGCTTACCTTTTTTGTTCATTACTAATTTACCGGCAATTCTAGATAACCTCCCATTAATATTGTATCAACTCAAACTATTATTAACAAAGTCTATCTAAACTACATCAATGTCTGTCTTTCGGGGATAGGATATATAACTGTTGACCTTTTTCAAACCCCCCCTCCTGTTGGAGACAATTTGCAACTTTCTCTTTTTTCCTGTTCCGCCAAAAAAATTAAACTATGAAAAAAACACCGCGGACTGCATATGCCGACGTAATATTATTTCAAACTATTCTGATTGGTTGAAATCTTGAGGGGGGTTTGAGGGTTCCCCTTCATTTAATATCAACAAGTACTAATAATACTACTAATATTATTACATATATTATTGACTATTTTACTATTTTACTATTATACATGTCAGGGACTTGATTATTAGATTTCCACTTATCTTCTTTTTTGTTTAAAAAAAAGAATACATAAAGTACAACCAAAAAATAAAATAATAATAATAAAAGGAGACGACGATTCTTGTATTTCCCCACTAAATTTATTATTATTATTATTATTATTCTTGATTAGCTAATTTCTCATCAAGTAATTTCTCAATAACAGTAGCATCAGTATGTACAAATGACCCTTCTTGATTATAAGTCTTTGCATTAAGACACATTTGTTTCAATTCTGCAATAAAATCTTCAAATGAGGCAAATTTTTCTTGATCCAATTGTTTTTTAACTTGATTAATGGAAACTGGTTTTTTAATAATCAGATAATAATCAGGATACAATTTACGTGATGGAAGTTTGATGAAAATATCACTTAAATTATGACCATCTGTCTCATCTGTTAAGGCTGTTATTTCATCAATTACACTCAAACATTTGCTTGTAAATCCATCAGTTTCTGGTTCATTATCATCATCATCATCATCAAGTTCTATTGCAGCACCACCACCACCATTACCACTGTCTCCATTAATATCATCGTTATCAATATGTGGTAAGGGAGTTCTAGCACGACGTTGACGTTTTCTAGGTTGAGCAGCCTCTTCAAAGTCTTCATCATCTTCTTCGCCAACTTCATCATCTTTGATATCTTCTTCCAATAAACCTTCTCTTATGGCCTTATTTCTTTTTCTTTTAGCAATACGTTCTTCTTTACGTTTAATAGCTTCTTCAACAGTATCATTATCATCATCCATTGCCTTTAACCATTGTTCTTCACTCAACCCATCATCATATCTAACACGTTTCTTATCTCTCATTTTAGATAATTCTTTCTCCTTCTTCTCAAAATGATGAGAAATATCTTCAGTGAATACAGCTGGCAATTCATCCTTTTCAATGAGTCTAGATTTATAAGGCACTTTTTCCAGTTTTCTTTCTTCATCCATAGAAGCAAATAACACCTTTTCTTCTTCACTACGTGCTAAAATTTCATTCAATTCATCATCATCCAAAGAATCATTTTCTTCATTATCAGCACCATTGGCATCTGCTTCCAATAACCTTTTCAAAAATGCTTCTTGTTCTTCAGCAGTCGATTTGTTATCAAATTTACCTGCTTGAATAACTTTACCATCGATATCTAATTTTTGATGAGCTCTTTCTAATATCACTTCTTCTACAGAATCATTGGTAATTAATCGTAAAATACGAACTTCATTCTTTTGACCAATTCTATGAGCACGATCTTGAGCTTGTAAATCTTGATGAGGATTCCAATCAGTATCAAAAATAATAACTGTGTCGGCAGTTTGTAAATTCAACCCTAACCCACCAGCACGTGTCGATAATAAGAAACAGAAATAATCAGAATCTGGAGCATTGAAAACTTTCAACATATCTTGACGTTCTTCAGCTTTAGTAGACCCATCTAAACGTAAATATTTCATGTCTTTCCATCTAAGGAAATCTTCCATAATATCCATGATTTGCGTCATTTGGAAAAACATCAATACACGATGTCCACTTTTCTTGAATTTAGGTAAGACTCTATCCAATAATTCAAATTTACCACTCACTCTCCAAATCAAATCATTAGTAAGTCTCAGTGAATTTAACACCGATTCAACTTCTTCGAAAACAAATGGATGATTACAAATCTTTCGTAATTGCATGATTTTATTGTTCAAACCTTTGATACCACTTTTAGCACCTCCAACATCAGCACCAACAAATAATGCATTATGTTTAAGCATTTGTTGATATAATACATATTGTAATCCTGATAAATTACATTTCAAAACTTTTTCAACTTTATCTGGTAAATCTTTTTCCACATCTTTTTTCAATCTTCTCAAAAGAAATGGTCTAAGAACTTTATGTAATCTTCGAATAACCAATAATGATTCTTCTTCAGTTAATTCTATTTTTTCTTGAGCACCAGTATTGGCAAATGGTGTGTTAAACCAATCATCAAAAGATTTAACCGAGTTGAAAATTCCAGGTAAAACAAAATTCAATAATGCCCATAATTCAGGTAAATTGTTTTGTAATGGAGTACCAGTCAAGATTAATCTATTTTTAGTCTTATAATAAGTTCTTAAAGTTTGAGATAATTTGGATTGGGCATTCTTCATTCTATGACCTTCATCAATGATCATATGGGAATAATGGAATTTTGCCAACATTGGACGTTCACGGATAACATATTCATATGTGGTTAATAAAACTTGGAAATTACCATATCTAATATCTGGTTGTAATGATCTTCTTTGTTGTTGAGACCCCTTATAGACAATCACTTTAATTGATGGTGCCCATTTTTCAAATTCTAATGTCCAATTGGTTATTGTCGAAAGTGGGACAATAATTAAAAACTTATTTTCATGTTTCTTTTCAATAAGATATGTAACCAATGAAATCGATTGAATAGTTTTACCCAATCCCATCTCATCTGCCAAAATACCATTAAGGTGGTTATTATACAATGAGACCATCCATTCTAAACCTTTCATTTGATATTCTTTCAATTTACCACCGACTAAAATAGTCGGTTGTTCGGTAATCTTTTCTTTAATTCTATGAGCCACTTCATAATAATCGGTTTTTTCACGTAATTCGGCTTTGTCATCAGATTTATTTTCCACAGCAACTTCTGGACTTCCATGTCTTGGAGTGCCCATAGAACCACCACTAGCTTCTTCTTGTTGAGCCCTAACTTTCTCAGTTAATGAATCCAAAAATTGATTTGTTTGTTTCAAAAGATGAGTGATTCTATGATCTTTTGTTTTATCCAACAATTTAAGATAAGCTTCTTCATCATTTGATCGTAAAGCTTGCAATCTTTGTTTAGCAGTTCTTTCCAATTTCTTACTTTCCTCTTTTTCTGTTGTTTGATGAAAGTTGTTGATCTGTCTAACCAAATAATGAGATCGATAATGGTCTCTGACGTATTTGGCTTCACTACGACTTGTTGACTTTTCCACTACTAGGTCAACTTTTTCAATGTGTTGTTTACGTTTGGCTTCTCTAGCCTCTAGTTTTTTCAATTCTTCTAGTTGCACTGCCAATAATTGTGGGTTTCGTTGTTCTATTTTTGGTCTCACATTGAAAGATCTCTTTTCCAGTAATGCTAATGGGAGCGACTTTAAATTAGGGTCAGCATATTTCACTTGTTGAGCTTCATGAACCAAAATATTGTGTCTCAACAATTTCTGTTTCCCTAATAATCTAAGTGCTTTAAGTTCTATTAATGCTTGGATTTTAAATTTGTCAATGCCATCAGTATCGCCAAATGTTCCAATATTAGCAGGTAAGTTTTCCAATTCTTTTAATCTTTGAGAAATCTTATTACTGATGATTTTCTCTGCATGGATAGTACCTAATGGTGAATGTAAAGTATCTTTGTCAGTTTTTGATGATGATGATGATGACGGTGACGGTACTTTGATCCCAAGATTTTGTGCTCTTGTTTCAAAATCAGTCTCCAACTCTGTCAATTTTTCCAAAATTTCATTCACTAAATCATCTTTCTTAGTTTGATCACTAATAGTAGTGAATTCCTTTTGGAATTTTTCTGGCAAATCATAATCCCTAGACAATAATAATAACCCAGCTACTTGTTTTTCAAATAATTCATTGTCAAAACCTTCACTCTTGATAGTGCCTTTCAAATTTTCAGAAAATAATTCTTGCATAAACTCACTTTCATCCTTGATGTATTCTTCATGTTCTTTGCTAACCTGTGCCAAAACCAGTTCTATATCCAATTTGGCTTGGGCATTAACATCTTCAAATTTGCCCTCTGATTTGTCTTCAGATTTTTCAAATTCTTTTTTCAACTTGTTGGAATCAAAAAGTAATTTATAGTATTTACTAAGTAATTCATTTAATTCTTCCTTATTCTTAGGCACAACAGAATCATTTGATTGGGTTGTTAAATTTGCTGAACCAGGTTGTAATTGTACTTGTGATAATGCAGGAGTTACCCCAACAGATCCATTACCATTGGCAATAGCTGACCCATTCATAGTGATCAAATATATCCTTTTATCTTGTTGTTAATAATACAGGAAAGTTGATGGAAATATAAAAAGGAGACAAATAAATGAAATGTTGATTTTTGTCAATTCTTTCTTTAAATGGATAAATAAAAATTCAAGTTGAAATCTTTGTAAAGAAAAAAAAAATCAAGATGAATATTGACCTTGAAAAAAACAAAAACAAAAGTAGATGAAATTAAAATCAAGTATTATTCTGTGAAAATATCTTGATTGTATTTAATTTCAAAATAAATAAATAAATGTAAAATAAAGAAAAGGTAAAGGTAAAGTAAAAAAAAAAGTTTGGAAGTTGTTTCTGTTTTCTTTCAATAACTATTGGTGATGTTTTAGATTAGATTGATTAATTGTGATTGCAATAGATTGGTTGTAAAAAAAAAAAAAACTTCTTGATGTTGTTTGTTGTTGTTGTCGTTGTTTGTAGATATAGTTGTTTGTTTTTTTTTTTCCTTCTTCCTTTCGTTCATTCATTCATTCAGTTTTTTCCATCTCTTTTTTTTTGGGCTTGAAAACACGCAAATAGTGTGAGCAAACACTAAATGTACTCTTTTACACGACCATTTGCAATTGATGTTACACTTCTAAACTGGATACAAACCACTACGTTTTAATAATTATAAATCTATATAATTCAGTTCTCAGGGTTCCTTTTATGGTTTTGATGTCACAGAATCTATTTTAAGCAATTGGTGGTATATTGAAAACTGATTATAGTTTAATTTGTGGCTATGTGTTGTCAGATCAAAAAAAAAAAGAGCATTTGTAAAAAGAGTTAGCCTTAACTATGTTATTGGTCTTCATTCCAAGAACTATGAAACTAAAAATACTATAGAGTAGTATTCTAAATCCATTTAATAGAGAAATCAGTTAACCAAATGAAGCGATACTTCAAACTATGGTATCAGCTGAGTAGTTAAGTGTTATCAAAAAAAATTAGAAAAACAATTATTACCGGGATTCGGGTGAGGGAGGGAACAAAGAACAAAAAAAAAATTATTCTATAATAAATCCAAACATGAAAACTTTTACTTCCTTCCTTCTTTTTTTTTTTTCCAATTTGAGAGATACACCATATTAGTACAACTTCATCCTTTAATATTATATCTTAAAATGTTTTCATTAGGAGTACAAAGTAGACTTTTCACTAGAAGGGCATTATTTTCTGGTTTCAGATTCAACTCAACTACAACTACAACTACAACTGCATCACAACCACGTTTAACATGGGTCGATTATTTCCAATTAAAGAAACAAAATAACAGAATCAACACTATTGCTGGTGTATTCACTGGATTAGGAGGTGCTTTTATCACATTGAGTTATTTAGGAAATATTGAAATTGATGTTGAAAAACCAATTATGGGATTTGATCCATTGATGGTTATGGGTGGTGCCGTGATATTAGGTGGTTTAGTAGGATTCTTGGTTGGACCATTCATTGGATCATCTATTTTCCGTCTAACTAATAGGGCACAATTGAAACAATTTGAACTTAAGAATACAGAATTTTTGTCGAGACTTAGAATAAAAAGACCAGATCCTTCATCACAAAGTTTTTCTAATCCAATTCCAGATTATTATGGTGAAAAAATATATTCATTAAAGGATTATAAACAATGGTTAAGAGATTGTAATGCATTCAGAAGAAAATCAAAGGAATTCCTTTAGATTGGTTAAAATGAAAAGTGGTTTTTTTATTTGTATGTTACACTTGACCACTGATTGTGGAGAGAGTCCCCCTATTAAACGTGTAAATAAATGTATGTGGTTTCATATTTTATTAAAAAAAAAAGAGTCTATATATTCAAATTAAACAGATAATATATGATATTGTGTTATTTGTTGGAAGTCAGCCTTCTATGCCTTTTTGTTTTTTGAATCGAACCAATTTTAACTGTCTTAGAAGCCCCCAATATAATAATAACAATAATAATAATTGTATGTTTATTCAATAAAAAAATAAAAAATAGTTAAATCATCTAACTAAAATTCTAAACAAAAAATCGAGAACACAGAACATTCTCTCTATAAAGTAGAAATACTTGAAGAAGTAGTGTATTTGACTTGAGCCAACAGAATGGTGTTCCCATCAAGATCATAAACTGCATAAGCTCTTCTTAAGAAATTATCTCCCAAAATAGTGGCCAGATCTCTACTAACACCAAAATAACAAGAATTACCATCTTGAAGAACAAATTCTGATAATGGAACCGAAATAGTAACCCCTTTAGCAAAATTGAAAACAATATTTCCAGCAAGATTACAACTAGAAGTATAAAGTTGATAATAACTATTCCATTTGGCACCAACGGCAGCAGCCAATTTATCAGCAATAGTTTGAGAAAAATAAGTAAGAGTAGTACCTGAATCCAAAACTGGGGTAGTTGAAGCACTAACAGTGGTTCCAGCAATGTTAATAGTACTTAATTGAACTCTTAATTCATTGGATGAAGTGATTGGTAATGCGGTCAAACTACCAGTGTATTTAGCATTATCAACCCCACCAAAAATAATGGTACCAGATGAAGCAGAAGCAGAATTCAAATATAAAGAATAAGCATTCTTGTTGATAATTCCTTGTTTTTTCAAAGTGACAGGAACATTATCATAGGTTGGGCTACTTTCATCACCAGTGAATCCAATACCTAAAATACCTTGATCAACTGAAGTCGTAGTGACATCAGCAAATTGTTGATTGGTAATTGAAGCACCACCTAAACCAACAGTATCCTTATAAACAGTACCTTGAGAAGAACTTCCATCTTCATATCTAATGGAGAAAGCTTTACCTAAATTTTGAGATGTTGTGGAAGAAGAAGGTTTATAAGTACCATCTTGTTTACAAAAAGTTGGTGATTGACCAGGATAAGTGACTTGACAAACGGCAGCAGAATCAACCACCCATAAATCAGAAGAACCTGTGTCAACAATAACAGTTTGTTGTTGTTTGTTTGAACCAACAGTGATGGTAGCAGCATATGATGGACCTTCATTAATCAAACTTGTTTGAACAGTTCCTCTTTTTTGAGCTGGTTGTTGTTGTTGTTGCTGCTGCTGCTGTTGGGATTGATGATGTTGTCCATGAGCAGTAGCATTAAAAGGTTTTCTGGTAACGGTAAAATCTAATGAGACAACTTTTTCAGCTCTTTTATCAATGTCTTCAGGGATAGCAAGACCTTGAGCCAATAAAGCAAAAGCAAGTGTAACAAGAACGTTTTTGGTAAAAGTAATAATGGAGACCATTGTATTTGGTTAAGTGTTAAGTGTTG
>OBUW01000678.1_pt1 | contig 14038 bp, 5 predicted proteins | sample 1475761 | NCBI WGS metagenome assembly OBUW01 (sample SAMEA2579908, study PRJEB22360) | human gut metagenome | biome: human gut; feature: human-associated habitat; material: faeces | place: Denmark | collected 2008/2010
AGATATTATTCAAAGAGGGGGCGGGGGCAGCAGCAGCAGCGGCAGCAGCAACAGCCGGGAATGGTGGTGGAAATGGTGATGATGTCGATGATGTGGAAATGTCAGATGTCAATGGTGTTACTGATGATAATGAATATGATCCATTAGAATTTGTTGACCCAGTTGAAGTTTTAAATAAATTCCCTAGTGATTTTGACTCCAGAATTTCATCATCCAAATGGAAAGATAGAAAAGAAGTTTTAGAAGAAATTATCCCCATTTTGGAAAAATCCCCTAAATTAATTACTACTGATGATTATTTGCCCGTATTAAGAATTTGGGCAAAATGTATGAAAGATGCCAATATTCAGGTTGTTCAATTAGCAGCTAATTGTATTGAATTTGTGATTAAAGGTTTAGGCAATGAATTTTCAAAATATCAATCAGTAGTTTTGACTCCAGTTGTGGAAAGACTTAAGGAAAAGAAACCTTCAGTGGCCACTGCCCTCGATAATGTATTGGATGCACTTTTTAATTTGTCAGGGTTTGGTAATGGGGTACTTGATGAAGCGATTAATGGGATGAAATTGAAGACTCCACAAAATAAAATTGCGTCCGCTAATTTTGTTAAAAGATGTTTATCAACAACTAAGATACCACCGAAAACTTCTGAAATAGATGCAATTATGGAGGTTGGTATAAAATTATTATCAGAATCTCAAGAACCAATTCGTCAAGCTGCCACTGAGATGATTGGTACTTTAATGAAAATAACTGGTCCTAGAGAATTGAAACCATTTCTTGAAAAAGTTGATGAAAATAGGAAAAATAAAATTAATGATTATTATGAGGAAACTGCTCAAGTGAAAACAACTATGGCAAATGCAAGCAAACTGTCTTCTGTTGCTAGTGGATCAAGAAATGTTAGCACTGCTGGTGGTTCTTTTTCTTCTTCAACAATGAAACCGCCATCTAAATCATCACAAGATAGGAAAACTAGTAGTGGTGCATCTTCAACTATTCCTGCTAAACGTACTGCCAGTTCTCCAGCTAAACGTGATGAAGTGAAAAATGGAAGAGGAATGACTGCTAGATCATTGGCTAAACCAAATATCCCCAGCTTACGACCACCCACAAATGTCACACAAGATTCTTCTGGAGATGGATCTTCGTTCTCACAACAACAACAACAACAACAAGTACCATCTACATCAACAGGTGGTGGTAGTGGTGGCGCTCAGCTGATGATATCATCTGTCACAAATGAAGAAGTTAATCTTTTAAAACAACAAATAATTAAATTACAAGAAGAAGTTCAAAATTATAAAAACCAACAAGAACTGCATTTGAAAACTATTAAATTACTAGAAGAATCTAATAATAATTATCGAGAAGAAATTGAATCAGTCAAACGTGAATTATCTAATGAAAAAAGAAATGCCACCATTACTACTAATCATAAGGATACCCATATAAATAATTTAAAATCAGAACTTGAAAAGGCAAATTATAGAATTAAAGATTTGGAACAAGAAAGAGAAATTAATCGATTACAACAACTGAATCTTGCCTTTGAAAGAAGTAACATTAGTAGTAGTAATTCCAGAAATAGTTTTTATAAACCTAGTCCTAACAAATTTGCACCAAGTGATATTAGTACTGGAGTTAAACGATTATCAATTGGTGGTGAAGAAAATAATCATTTTGGTGGTGGTGGTGGTGCTAGTCCTAATTTTCACAACAATACAATCCATAGCACTAATACTACTACCTCCACTACTGCCACTGCTTCTGGTGCTGGTATTGGCACTGGTGTTGGTACTGGAACTGGAACTGGAACTGGAACTGGTATGGGTATTTCAAGACCCACTAATAGTTTCCGTTCTAGTGTAAATTATGGTAGTACTAGTTCATTAACATCATCTAGTCGTCGAGAATCAATGGATATTGATAATGGTGCTGATTGGAAACGTGCTGCTGAAGTCACATTGCAATTAAAAGCTAGAATTGAGAGAATGAAAGCTAGAACTAGATCACCATTAAATATTGAATGAGTACTGAGATGTACTTAGTTCTAATAATTTTATATAGGTTTAAGATGAAAAAAAAAAAAAAAAAAAATTGTTTTTGGTTTATTGTAAATAATAATAACAAGAATAGGAATAAGAATAAGAATAGGAATAGGAATATATAATAATAATAATAATAATAATATCGTCGTACTAATTGGAATATCTACTACTAACAAAATAATCAATTGCCGATTTTAGGAGTGAGGAGGATTTCATTCATTGAAGATCTCAAATTTTTTTTTTTTTTTTCAACAAACCAAAAAACGAGAAAAAAAAAAAAATTTCAAACCTTCTTTGACTTCTTGGTCAACATAATCCAACCCAACCCAACCACATTAAGATGTCTTCTAAATTAAGGATTTTAGTTCCTGTGAAAAGAGTTATTGATTTTGCCATTAAACCAAGAATTAATAAAACCGGTACTGGAATAGAAACTAAGGGAGTTAAATTCAGTATTAATCCATTTTGTGATATTGCTTTAGAAGAATCATTAAGACTTCGAGAAAATAATAAAGATTTAGTAGAAAACATTCATGCGGTATCAATTGGTCCATTAAAATCACAAGACATTTTACGTACTGCATTAGCTAAAGGAGCTGATAATTCAACATTAATTGAAACATCAAATGATTCAGTTAATAATGATGTTGAACCATTACAAGTTGCTAAATTGATTAAAAAAATTGTTGAAAAAGATAATTCTAATTTAGTCATATTAGGGAAACAATCAATTGATGATGATTTTAATCAAACTGGACAAATATTAGCAGGATTATTAAATTGGCCTCAAGCTACCAATGCATCGAAAATTGAAATTGAAATTGATAATGATAATGAAAATAATCAAGTTTTAGTTACGAGAGAAATTGATGGTGGTGAAGATATTTTGAAAAGTAAATTACCAATGATTATAACTACTGATTTAAGATTAAATGAACCAAGATATGCATCATTACAAAATATTATGAAAGCTAAAAAGAAACCATTAACAAAATTGAAACCTCAAGATTTAGGTATTGATAAAATTGAAAATAAATTGGAAATTTTGAAAATTGAAGAACCACCAATTAGACAAGCAGGTGTTAAAGTTGATAATGTTGATCAATTGATTGAAAAATTAAAAGAATTAAAAGCCATTTAAAGGGAAAAGTATTACTTTGTTAGAGAGTTATTGCTTATGTTTTTTTGGTTATATAAGTTGTTTACTTATAAGTATATATATATATATAACATGTAATATATGTTAATTGTTAATTGTTAATTGATTGATTGATTGATTGATTGATTGATTGATTGATTTATATTTACTTTGTAAAAACCGGGTAAAAAAAGAAATTAGAATCTTTTCTTCTTCTTCCCCAAACCTTGTAAATATTTTTTTGACCTGACCTCTTTCAGACAACCTCAACCACAACCACCGCCCCACACACACAAAAATATCGATTTTTATTCAGTTCAATTCAACATTAATCAACAAGTTGCAATTCTCTCCCCCCACCCCCCCCCAACCCCTCCACCCCAAATGGATGATACGTTAACTATATCAATTGACTTCATAGATGATCAAATACAACAATATGATTTCAATGAACCATTGATTATTGGTATCAGTGGACCTCAAGGATCAGGTAAATCATATTTAACTAATCAATTATATAATTATTTACAAACCAAATATCATCCTAATCTCAAAACTATACAATTTTCAATGGATGATTTTTATTTATGTAAATCAGATCAAGATAAACTCAATGATTCCACAGAAAATCCATTATTAAAAGGTCGAGGATTACCTGGAACTCATGAATTGTCATTATTAGTTGATACATTTAATAAATTGATCAATAATTATAAACAATTTAAAAAGTCACACTTGGAAAGTGAAAGTGAAAGTGAAAGTGATTGGGAAGTGATTAAAATACCAAGTTATGATAAAGGAGCATTTAATGGTATAGGTGATCGATCTAATGACAAGTATTATACATTAATTGAATCACCAATAGATATAATTATTTTTGAAGGTTGGTTTAATGGATTTTATTCATTAGATCCTACCATTTTACAATTAAAATATTTAACGTCATCACCATCACCAACACCAGAAAACAACAACAACAACAACAACAACAATCATATATCATTACAATCGTTTAAATTATATGATTTACAAGAAATCAATAAAAATTTACAAAATTATGAATCATCAATTTGGTCATTTTTCAAAATTTCTATAATTTTTCAAACTGATCAAATAAATAATGTATATCCTTGGAGATTACAACAAGAACATGAATTAATTGCCAAACAACAGCAACAACAGCAACAACAAAAATCCGTTGAAGGAACATGTGACCAAATTGGTATGAAAAATGATGATGAAATAATTAAATTTATTGATCGATATATGCCAATTTATTTATTATATTATGAAAATTTATGTGATTATGGAATTAAACATTGTAAAAATTTGATTATATCAATTGATTCTAATAGGAGAGTTATCAAGAATCGAGTTTTAAATAATGTGTAAAGAAAATAAATAACTCTTTCTTTCTCTCTAAGTATTTGTAGGTTGATTTTGAATTTCCAAAAAAATACATTATATAAAGTAGGTGTGGGTTTTTTTTTTTTTTTTTCAAAAGATTAAGAGATTTATATTTGATCATACCTATAGAGATAGATAGATAGATAGATAGATAGATAGATAGATATATCATATTATCAATTTTTCACATAAGGTAGAAATTAATGTATCCTCGTCGTCGTTAATCAAAATTATACACTCATAATACATATTATACAATCTTATCATTTACATAATTAAAAAAACAAAAAACAAGCTAATCTTATGTTTATGTGGGGGCCACATTTTCTTTATTTAGGAGTTATTCCTCGATTTTTCCTCTTTTTCAAATATTTAGTATCATTTAAAAATGTAAAAGCATTGTTTAATTTAAATTTTAATGATTCATTAATTATTTCTTGATCTTTAATCTTAGTAATTAATTTTTGTTTTTCAATTTCAAATTGGTTATTATTATTGTTGTTGTTATTTAAAGGATTTTTTTCAATTAATTCATCAAATTTCCGTTTATTATTATTATATTGATCAATTAAATGTTCAATTTGTTTATTAGAATCATCAATTGATTTTAAACAATTTTCATATTCTTTAAAAGCAAATTGTTTTTCATTATTTTTTAATTCAATTTTATGAATATAATCATTAATTTGTTCTTGTAATTCCCATATTTTAAATTGTTCATCAATAAATTGTTGATTTTTCGTATTAATAGTGGTGGTAGTGGTATCAGGTGCCAAACTATCATCATCATTATCATCATCATCATCACTTCTCTTTCTTTTGGAATTATTTTCATTTTCAGAAGTTGTAGCTTTGGTCTTACTAGTACTACTACTACTACTACTATTATTATTTGGATTCTTAGATTTGAAATTTTCTAATTGTAATTGTAATTGTTTAATTTCTAATTTAATTGATTCTAATTCTTGAGTTTTTTCATCAATTGATTTATTAGCATTATTAATTCTAATTTGACATTGATTTATATCATCTTCAATACTTTTTTTAGTTGACTTCAAAATATGATCACGTCGTCCAATTTTATTAATTTGCCAATCATTATTATGAAATTTATTATAAGTTTCAAGTTCTTTATTTAATCGATCTCGTTTCATAAATGCTTCATTTAATTGTAATATTAATTTATGAGTTAAAATTTTCGCATCATTATTGGTGGTTCTATAAATCCCGGTTAATACATCATAAGAATTTTTCAATGGATTAGTAATATATTCCAGTTGTAATCGTTTCAGTTCATAATATGTTGATTTCAATTGATTTTTGTAATCTTTTGATGAATTTTCATTATTTAAATGATTAGGATTGAAATCGTAAGGTGTATAATGGAATCGAGTTTCAGTTAATAATGATCGTTCAACATCATAAGGAGAAAACTTGATAATCTTGGGTAAATCAGGTAATGGCCATCCAGGATATTCATGGTCATGGTCATGGTCATGAATATGATCATGTTCATGTTCATGTTCATCATTGTAATGATCATTATACTTATTCTTTCCATTTATTTTTGTTTGGGCCATTGTTGTTGATTGAAATAATTTATCAAGAAATGTATGAGAAAAATAAGTCAATTTTTGATGATAAATTGGATAAATATCGGGTGGTAATTGTCCAATAGAATCACGTAAACATACAATTGATGAAATCACTTTAGTTAAATAATCAGGTTTATCTTCATCTGGTTTATAATAAAGTTTAGCATGTTCCACAGTTCTTGTTGGTATTAATCTAATAATTGCACATGGAGGTAAATTTATAATTGATTCTTCAGAAGAATTTTTATCAACTAAAAGGTTTTCTTTAGTTGAAGGTCTTCCTCTAGTCAGATGTCTACCTCTAGTCAAGAGTCGACCTCGATCCAGTTTTATATTCAGTGTCATAAAATTATCATTATCATTAACATTAACATTATTATTGATATTGACATTACGATTTTGAATTCTTAATGATTTGAAAAAATCACTTTCAGTATCAACTGATCCATCGAAAACTATAAGTAAATCAAATTTAACCTCTTTTAAATCTGGTTTACCTTTACTTATTTGTCCATCATGAGGAATTAAATGAATCGTTACAGAATGATTTTGTATTTTGTGTTTCCCATACCCTTTTTCCTTTGTAGCATGCTTTTTCTTATGCTTCTTAGCAGCAGTAGTAGTAGTAGTGGTTGCTATTGCAGTAGTTGCAATAGTTGTAGATGTAGTAGTTGAACTATTACTAGTAGTGGTTTTATTTTGAGCTTTCTTTTTAGATTCTCGTAAAACATTATTACCGGAATATCGTATAACTGTCACATTATTATTTGATCGAGAACATCCTAATAATAAAGCATCAATTAAATCAAATAAATTTCGTTTATTATTAATCACAACACCAACATTTATCAGATAATTATTTTTATCATCAATTAAAACATTAATTAAATCTTTGAAAACATTAAATTTCCCACTAGTTTCAGCCAATTTTTCTGGTAATTGTTTAAAGGTCAAATTTTTCGGCATATAATGATCAATCAATAAATAAGGATGATTAGAAACTAATTGACAATTTTCAAGACAAATATCTAATGATTTAATAATAATTTCTCGTCGATCATTTAATTCACAATATTTTAAAATATCAGGATAATGTAACGATACAATTTGATCAGTTAATTCTTTTTGAAAATCATACATTGGTGTAGGTAATTGATAGTCTCCTGAATAATTAATATTAGCAATATCAGGTTCAATAATTGGTGGTTCTGGAGTTGTATCCAAAATTTTCCTTAAATCCATATTTATAGTAGTTTTAGTTTTAGTGCAATATGCAATAATTATTTTAAGTTGGAAAAGTTACAAATATTAAGAACTAATTAAAAAGGTTTTTGTTATAAATGATTCTTCAAAGTAAAGATAAATAAAACCAGTTGAATTAAATTGAATTGAATTGAATTAAATTAAATTGAATTGAAGATTTGGTTGGTTTGAATTTTTTTTTTTGTTTTGATTTTTTGTTTTGCGTTTCCGTTGTTTCCTTTCTGTGGAAAGAAGAATTCTATTTAATCCGATCTTCCGGTATAATCTACAAAAGGTTTTCTTCAAACCACCACCCGCCCGCCCCGATTAATAGAAGTTAGATATTATTTATAATTGATCGGAGCCACTCAAGGAAGCCTATATTCATTCTGTTAATACAATTTTAACAATAATTTAATCAATAACTACATAAGTTTGTATCAATTACTACCCCCCTCCCCCCGCCTACCATTTATTATTTCCATAATTTTATTGATCTATCCCAGCCACTACTTACTATCCATTTACCAGTACTACTAATATCACAACTCATTACTTTATCAGTATGACCTTTTAAACTTTTGATTTTAATCCAATTATCACTTGACCAGATGTTAACATCACCATCATAAGAACAACTCACTAAGAATTTCCCATCATTAAACTCTGATCCCAATACATGATCTTGATCTTGATCTTGTTGTTGATCTTGTTGTTGTTGTTGTTGTTTCTGCATTATATCTCTACTTTGATGATAAAATTTAACATCAGTAATTAATTTAGTATGAGCCGGAATTGAATATAATTCATTATTGGAATTATTATTTTCAAGTTTTCTTAAATCCCAAATTTTTAAACTACAATCACCACTACCAGTGACAAATTGATATCCATTAGGTGACCAATCTAAACAATATACTCCCGCCATATGTTTTTGTAATGTTACAATTGATCTACCTGATCGTAAATCCCAAATATGAACAATACCATCAAGGCCACCACTCATAAATAATCCACCATCAGGATGAATTTCTCCTGTAAAAATAGGTTTTGAATGACCTTCTTGTTCAACCAAACATTGTAAATCGTCTCTTTGTCCTGATAATTTATTCAAATCCCATAATTTCCAAGTTTGATCAAATGATGTAGAAATAATTAAATTATTTATTGGATGAAATAATGTTTTTGTGATTCTATCATTATGAGCTTGTTTAATTGAAACTATTGGTGACGATAATAATAAACCATTTTGGTCTTTTTCATTGTTGTTGTTGTTGTTGTTGTTGTTGTTTTCATTGACATTCCAAATATTGATGGTTCCTTCATTACCTCCAGATACTAATTGATTATCATTATTGTTCCAACTTAATCCTGATATTTTTTCATTATGGAAACCTGATGGAGTTTTTTTAAAAATTGATAAATCTTGACTATTTAATAAATTTATTGATCCATCCCATGATCCACAAGCAATATATTTATCATTATTAGAAATTTTAATATTTGATATTGTTCTTGTATTTCCTGGTATAAATTGAGATCCATAAATTTCATATTTTGATAGGTTAGAATTTAATTGACGTCTTGATTTTAATATATTAATTTCATCTTGTGAAGGTATTCCGGTTGTTGTTGTTGTTGTTGTTGGTGTGGTGGTTGTGGTGGATTGTTTTAGTTGACGTAGTTTTTGTAATCGAATAGCTGATTGTTTTAATGAATAATTTAGTACTTCTAATCTAACATCATATAATTCTTTTGGTCCTGGGGTATAAAAAACTTCTTCCTCCTCCTCCTCTTCTTCTTCTTCTTGTTCCTTCACTCTTATTTCATGATCTAGTTTGTCAACTTCCATTGTAATAAATATGTGGTGTTTCTTTTATAATTGAAAATAACAAAACAAAAAAAAAATCCCGCAACAATAATAACTTTTCCAAATTAATACTAACTGTTTATCAAGTGATATGTAAGTCTATTAGAACTAAACAACCTTCTTCTTCTTCTTCTTCCTTGTTTCTTTTTTTTTTTTTACCAATGGTGTTTTCAAAATTCAAAATCTTTTTCTATTTCTATTTTGCACATTTTACACGACCACATAGTTTTGAATATTTAACAATTTAAAGTAACATATTACATTCTATTATAAGAACATCTTTCTTTGAAATAAATTTATAATAAGATTAAAATTAAAATCAAGTTTTCTTTTTTTGCTAATGGTTAAATTTTAATACTTAATACATATATAAGGTTAAATAGAATTGCCATTTGTTTCAAATAATTACCATTGGTAGCACTAGTATAATTCTTATACTACAATGGGGATAATGAGGCGAGTGATGGGGGGGGGGGACATCTTTTAATATAAAATTATGGAAATTGATGATTTTGATGATGAATTTATTGATATTTTTGATTTATAAAACGTAAGAATATTTTCTGGTGTTAAAATTTCATATAAATCAATAAAATTAGGAGGAGAATTATTATAGTCTTTTTGGTGTTGGAAATTAGGTTCAGGTTTAGGTTCAGGTTTAGGTTTAGGTTTAGGTTTAGGTTCATAATTGCCAGTAATTATTGATTCCCAATATATTTGATGATTCGAACAATTTGAAGAAATATTAAAATTATCACTTTTATGATTAGTTGATGATTCTATTAATAAATTGGTTGGTAATCCACCACCACCACCACCATGAATGTCATCGTTATCAAAATCAAACATATTAGTACTGATATCTTCACCATTATAAGGGTTATTATCACGGTTTTGTTTATTGGTTAATTTTATAAAGGATTCAATATATTCCAATAATTTCATTGATCGTGATCGTGATCGTGATTGGCTTTTATTACTAGTCAACTCCAACTCTAACTCTAATTCTAACTGATATAGAAACCGATTCAATTCATCCAAGATTTCTTGATAAGTGTTTATATCACTACTACCACTACTACTTGATATATAAAAATATAATCCCATTGTTTGTTTATTTATTCTTATTCCGGAATAAATCATATAACCAATTTGATTAATTATACGAAATTGATAATTAAATTTTTGTTGAATGAAATAATTTATAAATTTAAATAAAATCATTTTATAATAGTAATAATAATTCAATTTATTTTTGGTACTTGGTGATGGTGGTGGTGGCTTCCGTTGATGAAAAATTTGTATATAATTATAAATCACAACATTATTATTATTATTATTATTATTATTAGTAGTAGTAGTAATAGTAGTAGTAGTAGTAGTTGTTGTTGTTGTTGTATTGGTTAGTTTATATTTGAATAATTCATTTTGACCAGGTAATAAAATTCTACTTAATGATTTATTCAATTGTGGATTTGAAATTGAACTTGTTTTAATTATTGGAATTTCCCATTGATTCATAATTATTTGATTCAAGTTTATCACATTAAATTCATCCATTGAAGTAGATATTAAAACATTAATAAACCTTTGATCATCATCATCACCACCACCACCACCACCACCAACAATTAAAACTTTCATTAAAGATAATAAATCATCAATTTCAATTAAATTTAATGCATCGATTCTTTGTTCAATTGTCCAAATATCATTTTCTAATAACATTATACTACTATCAATGATTTTTCTCAAACAGTCATCATCGCCAATAACATCACTACTTTCATCTTCATTATTGCTGTAATTTTTATATTTGAAACGTATTTTATTTTTCAATTCAACCATTAATTTATAATCAATTTTCCCACCACAATAACAACCACTACAACCACTACCACCACTACTGCTATTTGTAGCTGTTGTTGCATTGAGTAATAATTGATTAATGTAATAAATAAATTTTAATAAAACTTTCTCAATATTTAAATTTGGTCCCAGAATTATAAACGTTATTGATGAATTAATTAAATGATTACATTGAATTGACCAAGAATATAAATATAATTGACAAATTTTATAAAATTTATAATATAAAAATTTACCTAAATATTCTCCTATCAATTCAATAATAATAAATGTTTTAACCTTGTCATTGTTGTTGATGTACTTGTTGATGACAATTTGAAATGATATTGTTGTTGTATCTAAAATTTTATTTGATTTGGCAAGGAGAAGGATTTCCAGAGTTGATCCAATATTAATATAATCAATTTTGGGTTGGCTAATATGCCATAATTTATTATTAGAATTACTAGAAATTAATCGGGGTGATTTATTTGGCAATGATGATGTTGGTTTTAGTATAGTTGGTAGCGATAACGATAACGTCAATTTATTATACTTTGATATATTAACAATATCATCTAATTGTGAATTACTAAATGGAATAAATAGATCAGCATAATCATAATCATAATCATCATCGTTGTTTTTGTTTTTGTTTTTGTTTTTGTTGTTGTTTGATTGGAGTATTTCAAAATTTGGGAATTCAGACGTTATCATCTTCATCATATTCATTGAATTGTAAAACCCTTTACCAATATCAAGTTCCTCTAATTTATAATCAAATGAATAATATGGATCAGTCATAATTGTTGAAGAAGATATAAAGGTACTTTTCTTGATATTGTTATTAATCTTCTTGTTATTGGAATCAAATGTCATAATTATAACATTTAATTTACTAATATCAAACACTTTTTCAGTTTGATAAATAAATTCATCAACATTAATACTATCTTTTTGTGGATATTTATTACCTAATGGTAAATCTTCAATTGGAACATCTTCATAAATCAACAATTCTGATGAATTTAATATTTCATCAATTGATTGATCTCTATTATTAATTGACAGGGATTCTCCCCTTTCTTGTTGTTGTTGTTGTTGTTGTTGAAAAATTAGATTGAATTTAAAAATTTTATAATATTCATTTAAACAATTGATTAAAATTGATCGATTTTTTTTTTCATTTATTATTAATTGATTAATAAATTTCCAAATATTATTAATAAGATAATTTATCACAATATTCAAACCAGAACCAAAATCAGAACCAGAATTGTTATAAGTACCAGCTGTGTTGTTTCTTTTGTTGTAAGATTTTATAAATTTTTGACATTGATTATTGGTCGTAGTTATATCAATTAATAATAATTTATCAATTTTAGAAATATATTGACTAAATACAAATATTGAATTGATTAAATTGACTCCATACTCTTGCCCTTGTTGTTGCTTAAGAAAAAAACTAAGGGAATTAATTGATTCATCACCAATTAAATTACACCAAATATTCTCATATAATAAAGAATTTGAATTTGATTGGGTTTTAGTTTTGTTAGGTAATGGGAGAATTAATCGAATTTTAATGGGTTTTAATCTTTGTTGATGATTTGTTAATAGTAATGATGATGATGATGATGACAAGTTTGTTGAATTTGAACCATTTCGATATATATGTAATATTTGATTATACTTAACAAAAAGTGGTGGCGATGAATCAATGAAAGGTTGAATACCTGGTGGTGGTGGTGTTATTAGTTTGTGATTATTTTCAAGTTGCAGAAAACTTTTAATCACTAAATTTTGTAAATTTATTAATGATAATTTACTTTTAACAATTAATATCATATTTGAAGGTTGTAAAAAATATTGTAAATGATTATTTAATAAATATTTCAATTTCAATTTATTGATAAAATTATTCAATAACAATTTCGGTTTATTAGTTGTACTGTTGTTGTTGATTTCTGGTGATAAGGTTGATTTATTACCTGTGGCAAATTTGTTGAATGGATGATTAATATTACTCAATAATCTTAATCCATGATATAATATTTTATCATCATCAGTTATATTTAATTGATGTTCTTCATTAATTGAATTAATCTCACCCATAATTAAATTTTTATCATTGACCATCCTACCATCACTACCGCTACCACTACCACTACCATTTTTACCCATCGCTGGATTAAATAATTGACTAAATTTCATTAATATTGAATTCAATTGATGATAATAATAATCTTCTTCTTCTTCTTCTTCTTCCTCCTCCTCCTCTCCTCCTTGTTCATTTATCAATACATCAAAATAAATATTCATAAAATCACCCAAAGTATATCCATTTATATCACCACCCATTTTTTTCAATTGATTAATAAATTGATAATGATTAAAAATTATTAAATGTTCTAATAAATGAGTTAATCCTAAATAATTCATTGGATCATTAAAACTACCAAAATTTTTAATTGTCATTGAACATGTAAAATGATTTTTTAAACCACTGTGATGATGACAATCAGATATTAATAAAACTTTTAGTCCATTATTATTTAATTTAATATATTTATAACATTTATTATTGTGTTGTTCAATTAATGGTTTCTTGAAATTAGTTTGTAAAGTTGTTGCAGAAAAGAAACAATTCATGGTTGGTTGTAGTGGTGTAGTACAAACCTCTAACAAAACATAGTCTTTAACATGTCTATATATATATATATATTAATGGATTATAGTTTTGGGGGAGGTTTTGTTGTAAGCATCACTACAGAATAATAATTGCCAAATTTGGAATCAACAATGAAGAACAACAAATACTTGAATGCAAAAAAAAAAAAAAAGAAGATGCATATGGTAGCGTGGGGTAAAAGAATCGGGAGGGGGG
>OBUW01000679.1_pt1 | contig 13963 bp, 7 predicted proteins | sample 1475761 | NCBI WGS metagenome assembly OBUW01 (sample SAMEA2579908, study PRJEB22360) | human gut metagenome | biome: human gut; feature: human-associated habitat; material: faeces | place: Denmark | collected 2008/2010
TTTTTTTTTTTTCTTCTATTTAATTTAATTTAATTCTTGCAACAACTTTCTCTTTCCATTGCTTATAGCTAATTATTCTCCAAATAACATCATTATGGTCCCACCTGTTTATATTGTTTCTACTGCTAGAACTCCAATTGGTTCATTTCAAGGTACATTATCATCTTTAACTTATTCAGATTTAGGTGCTCATGCTGTCAAAGCTGCTTTGAACAAAGTCCCTCAAATCAAACCAGAAGATGTTGATGAAATTGTATTTGGTGGTGTTTTACAAGCCAATGTTGGTCAAGCTCCAGCTAGACAAGTTGCCTTGAAAGCAGGCTTAACTGATAAAATTGTTGCCAGTACTGTTAACAAAGTTTGTGCTTCTGGTTTGAAAGCTATTATAATTGGTGCTCAAAACATTATTTGTGGCACTAGTGATATTGTTGTTGTTGGTGGTGCTGAATCCATGACCAACACGCCATACTACTTGCCAACTGCTAGAAATGGTGCTAGATTTGGTGATTCCACTTTAATTGATGGTATTCAAAAAGATGGTTTGTTGGATGTTTACGAACAAAAATTAATGGGTGTTGCCGCTGAAAAATGTGCTGCTGACCATGGATTCACCAGAGAACAACAAGATGAATTTGCTATCAAATCATATCAAAAAGCTGGTAATGCATTAAAGCAAGGTAAATTCAACCAAGAAATCGCTCCAGTTACTATTAAAGGTGTTAGAGGTAAACCAGATGTTGTTGTTGAAAAAGATGAAGAAATTGAAAAATTCAATGAAGCCAAACTTAAGTCAGCTAGAGCCGTTTTCCAAAAAGAAAATGGTACTGTTACTGGTCCAAATGCTTCTAAGATTAATGATGGTGCTGCTGCATTGATTTTGGTTTCTGAAGCAAAATTGAAAGAATTGGGTTTAAAACCTTTAGCTAAAATCAATGGTTGGGGTGAAGCCGCCAGAAATCCAATTGATTTCACAATTGCTCCAGCTTTAGCTGTTCCAAAAGCTGTCAAACACGCTGGTTTGACTCTTGATCAAGTTGATTTCTTTGAATTGAATGAAGCCTTTTCCGTTGTTGGTTTAGCCAATGCTGAAATATGTCAAATTCCATTAGAAAAATTGAATGCTTATGGTGGTGCTGTTGCCTTGGGTCATCCTCTTGGTTGTTCTGGTGCAAGAATTGTTGTCACTTTATTATCTGTCTTGATTCAAGAAGGTGGTAAAATTGGTTGTGCTGGTGTTTGTAACGGTGGTGGTGGTGCCTCATCTATTGTTATTGAAAAAGTCGATAGTGACTTTAAATTGTAAGGGGGACGACAAAAGTGTGAAAAGAGATCAACATAAAACATATATGTACACACCACATACTCAGGTAAAATAGAAAATCAATCAATGAATTCTTTTTTTTTTGTACTATCTATTTACATAGTCTCTTTGTAAAGTGTATAAAAATGTGTTCTGAATTTTTTTTTTTAATATCTATAAGAATAAGTTACTTCTTTCATTGGATATATCTAATTACGACATGTCATCACTTGATTATTTATGGACAGAAGATTATTTGAATAGTTTTGAAATTGAAAATAGATTTACAGACACGACAATAACATTTATAATAGTTTCAAAAGACCCATCATCATGTTATGACAATTTAATCCGTTTTTCTCAACCATGGTTAAAATCATATCCTTGGACAATTGATCAACCCAGTATAACTCAACAATCAACCAATATTAAAGGCACCAAGATCGATTATATATATGGTGAATTAAATTATCATGAATATACTCCTGAATCATTATTATTAATATCAATATTATTTCAATTCACCAAATATCATCAAGATTGTTATATTCATTTATTTGATTCAATAACCATTGAACCAATCCTATATTATTGTCATGATTTTTTACCTAATGATTTACAAGACATTAATACATCGATTAATCGAACTTGGATTCATGATTTCAATATAATTGTATTGAATTTACATGATGATCGATATGTTAATTTATTTATTGCTATACAACAATTGAATAATTCAGATTATACGATAAATCATCAACTTCGAGAATTTTGGCATGAAAAAATTGTATTTGATGAATATTTGAAAATTGTTCATGATGTGGAAATTGTTAATTTGCCATTAGATATAGGGAAATTAATTACTCATGATCCAACAATGATAGGTAAAGCACTTGTTGCATTAGAACAAGTACTGAAATTAGAAAAAATATCTAATGGGGAACCACCATCACCATCACCACCATTGGAATGTTGTGATGTGATTGTTCCTATTAATGATATAAATTTGGCAACATTAGGTTCACTTTGTATTAGTAATAGTGATAATGATATTCGAATACGAGATATACTTGCTCATGGATTATCAAAATGGTATAGTGATAGATCAAATTCAAATTCAAATTCAGAACCATTACCACTGATCCCTTCATCAATTGTTAAAATTTCAAGATTAGATTTACAAAAGGAATTGATTAATCGAGGATTATTATCACATATAGTTGAAGAAGATAAAGATGTTTATCAAGTGATTGCCAATATGGATACTAATGAAACAACTATTGAAAATGAAGAAGAATTTGCTAATCAATTATCACAAATTTTATTAGATAAAAGAGTTCAAAATTTGATAGAGGAAGAAGAAGAAGACGACGACGACGAGGACGACGACGATGATGATTATCTGGAATTATCTGATGATGAATTAATTGATTTTAGAAATAAATATTATGAAATAACTAATGTTTGGTTAGATAAAGATCAAGTGAAATCTAAATATAATCAATTTAAACAACTGATAATAACTCTGGTTAATAATTTTAAACAAGAATTTGAAAATACAGAATTTGATGATTTCCCTGAATTTATGGAGACTAATGTAATTTTAGATTTAAATGAAGGTTATAATGATGATAGTGATTATAAAAGTGATGATGAAGGGACATATCAAGGTGATATGGCATTTGAAGAATATGTTAAATTTAAAAAGAAATTACGTAAAGAAGGTGGAATTGTTGGTAGTGATAATGACGAGGAAGATGAAGATTGGGAAGATATTGACAATGATGATAACGATGATGAAGACTATGGTTATAGTGATGATGGAGATAGTGACGGATATATTGAAGAGATTTATCAAGAATCTCCGAAAATAAGTGAAATTCATGACCCTGATCCAGAAGTCATTGAAAGATTATCTAATAATTTACGAAATCTACAAACTAATGATAGACAAAAACCATCAAATCTTGAAGATATTATAAGAAATACATATAAATAGATAATAAGTATTATTATTATTTATTTATTCAATATTTATAGTTCTTAGATGCAGAAATGATATTGCAAAATGTTATGCAAATACATAGTTAAAAAAAAAAAACAAAAAAAAAAGAAGATAATTTTGTAGATCATTGGATTAAGGATTTGGTATATCAATACCTCTTTGACTCAATTCTTTTATTGTCCAAATCCATGTTCTTGCCGCATAGTCCATATTTGTAGCAATACTTGAAGGTTGAGATTCTTTACCATCAGGTCCAAAATATTTACCATTATCATTTTCAACCGTTAGATTTTCATCTAGAGCACATTTAATAACCACATCAGCTCCTTCTTTACTTGTGACCCCGAAAAAATATCCAAACAAATAAAATGCAAACCAAAATATTATTCCAACTATAGGTAATCTAGTCCAATAAGAAAACAAATTTGTATTCATAACAAGACCTGGATGTACCGTTAAAAATAATACTTTAGGATTTCTCAATGTAAGCATTTTCATAAAATGTATCCCAGCAACTTTTGCCATACCATATCTAATCCAAGTGAATATAAAATTGGGATAATGATTCAAATTATTACTTAAATTAAAATATGGTAATGCAAACTGATGACCAAATGAACTTAAATAGATGATTCTTGGCGTTGGTAATTTGGGGAATTTATCAGCAGTTTTTTGTAATATTGGTAATAATTTAGTTGTTAGTACCAATGGTGAAACAAAATTGGTTTGTAATTGAATTTCAAATTTATCAATGGTTAAAGTATAAGGTAATGCCATTGCTCCAGCGTTATTAATTAAAATATGTAAATGATCTTCTAATTTTTTGAAATTTTCCACTGCCGATATAACCAGATTTAAATTACTTAAATCTACCTCTAAAAATCTTAAATCACCTAAAAATCTTTCATTCAATTGTGATGAAGTATATTCCAGTCTTATATCAATGGCTTTATTTTTCAATTCTTTAATCGATTTGAGACATCGTGATTTGCTTCGACCAGCTATATAAACAGTGTATCCGTGTAAATATAGTTGTAAAACTGAATAAAACCCTAGTCCACTACTTCCACCAGTGATAAATGCAATTCTTCTATCCACATTTGGATTGAGATAAGGTAATGAGTCTAGTTCAAAGGAGGGCATAAATATGAAACAGCAAAAAAAAAAAACAAAGAAAGGCAAAGGGAAAGGAAAAGGAAAAGGAAAAGGAAAAGGCAAACAAATGAAAAATTAAGGAATTAACTAAAGATCCCAAGCTTATGGGTATTTGAGTAATAATGTGTGTATGTTTTTGAATAGTTTGATATAAACAAATTACATACACACACAATTAATTAATTAATTAATTGAAAAAAAAAAAAATATGAAGTGAGAGAAAAAGAAAGAGAAGAAGAACAAGAAATTTGCTGGCCTAAATTAACAAGAAGAAAAAATATTTAACGTTTGAAGTAAATTGCTCAGTCAACCACCAAGAAGTTACATTTAGTACCGATTTTTGAGCGCGCCACTAACTAAATTGTTATAACCATGTCGTAGTAGTAAAGGATGACTACATCGTGACTACCCTTTCTCGACTCCCTTATTTGCATTGTATTTTATTCATACACACATATAATAAGAGAAGGGAGGAGATTGAATTTGATTTCAGGGGAGAGAGGAGTGGGGAGAAATCAGGGATCTCTGAATCAGCAACTGGAACCCCCTTTTTTTTTCCTAGTCCCCTCCTCCTCCTACCACCAAGAAGATTATTGTGATATTTTTCCATCATGTAACATTGTACCGACAGTCTCAAGTTGACGAAATTAACCAATTTTCATCCATACAGAGTTCTATTCTTACAACTGGAATGCCTTTTTATATTGTTTTGTCTATGTAAAAAATGATATGCAAAAATAAATAGATTCCTAATGCCCTATCCACTGACTTCAATTCTTGGACAAAATATTATCAGTGACAATTATTTCTTTAAAAATTTCTTCAGGAGATTTACCACTTGTATCAACAGTAATTGCATCACCACCATTTTGTAACAATTCACCATTATGAGGAATTTCCATAATATCATATTGTGATTTCACCATATCTGATTTCATATAATGACCTTTTCTATTTTCCACTCTACTCATCAATTCTTCAAAAGTAGTATATAAAAATACAAATCTGAATTTAATCAATGGATCCACAGAATTTTCTTTAATGAAATCACGATATTTTTTTTTCAAAATTGAGCATGAAACCACGGCTATTTTGGTGGTATTTTCTGATTCATGGGCTTTAGAACTTGATACTTGACTCAATTGTTTTAACCACCCCCATCTATCTTCATCGGTTAATGGGATACCTTGTGACATTTTATCGACATTTTCTTGTGGATGTAATGCATCACCTTCTATAAATGGACATTGAAAATGTTTGGATATTAATTCACCTTGAGTTGTTTTACCGGTACCGGCTGGACCACCTACTACTATTACGGTTGTGTTTGTCGTTGTCGTTGTCATTGTGGTTGAAATAATGATGCAAAAATGCCTTAGATACGAGATATTAAAATGAAAAGAAAAGAAGAACTGAAAAGTTTTCTTGTTGATTGTTTTGATGAAAGTGGCTAGTAGCTAGTGGAGGGAAATTTTTCAGGTTATTATATATTACTACTTATTGATGAGTTTTTTGGAGGTCCTAAAATCGGACTTGATGTGGGGGAGACTCACAGAATTTTGGGGGCATCGATTTACTAATTTTGTTGGGGGGTTTTGTTTTTGTCCTCCAAAAATTGGATTTGATAAAAGTGGGAAGGTAAACGAGGAGGAGAAGGAGGAGGGAGGAACATTAGTAAACTAATACTTATATCTGTATATCGATTGATACGGTCTATAATATTGCTACATTTCTATTTACAAGTTATAGATACCACTTTATCTTCTAGGTTCATACCCATTTGATCGATCCAGGAAAAAACTATTTGCTCTTTCCACATTAACTAATTCTTGATTAATTCTTTTTTCAACTAAAGCTTTGACTTCCATTGCACTATCTTTATCAATGAATAAAGTTGGGAATCTTTGACTTAACCAAAGAAATAATAATACTAACCTATGCATATCTTCGAGTTTGTCAACTTTTTGTAATGGTACCATAACATCTGTACCAACAAATGAATTCTGTGATAACAATTCTAAATCTAAAAAGTCAAAATCCAATATCGATTTGCAATCACGTTTGACAATAGTCTCATAGAACTTTATAACAGTATTTTTGAGCAATTTGGGATTAACTGAAGTTCTAAAATTAATAGGAGTTTCACTTATAGTTAATTGATCATCAATTATCATGGTTGACAATAATCGGTTTTTCGCAACTAAATTCAAAAGTTGAACTTTTTGGTCTAATTCAGAAATGAAAAAATTATCACTTTGAAATTTCAACACATTGGTTAGGAAATTTTCATAGACAGATGATAATGAACTTTTGCGAGGATCATTGGCCATATATTGTCTCCAAATATTACTTGTGGGCCAAATACAAGCTTTTGATATTTCTGAAACTGGTGTTTTCAAACATTGATCAATATAAACCAAACTTGATCTATGTAAGGCTGTAACAAACCCTTCTTTCAGTCCATGTTGTGCACTAAATCTTCCGGCTCGACCAGCAATTTGTTTAACTTGCAGGACAGATAATTTTTCTACAGTAGAACCATTGAATTTATTGACTCCACTGAAAACAATACGATTTATTTTCAAATTTAACCCCATACCTATAGCATCAGAGGCTACCAAAACATCATATTCTCCATTATTAAATTTAGATGCTTCTTGTGATCTAATTTCTGGTGGTAATGCTCCATATATGACCCCAACTTTCAATCTAGTATTCCGTTCAATGTCACATTTAAATTTCAATATTTTCTTCTTAGAGAAAACCACTAAACAATCACCTTTTTTCAATTGTTGTAAACTAGTATTCAGTTTTTCCACTGTCAATTTTCCTAATCGATTAAATTTTTTAATTTCCAATTCATCACCAGTGATTTCCACCATTTTTTGTATAAATGGAACGGCACTTTCTTCTCCACAAAGATGAATTTCATGAGCTAAAACACCCAAAACAGCATTGGTCCATACTGATCCTCTTAATGGATCAGCAATCATTTGAATTTCATCTATAACACAAAGATCCATTTTCTTATGTAATGGGATCATTTCAATTGTTCCTGAGGCAATACCACTCACTTTCCCATATTTATCAATTGAAGGAACAACTTCTTCTCCAGTGATTAAATTACATCCAATCCCCTGGGAATTGAATTTTTCATAAATTTCACGAGCAAGTAATCTTAAAGGACCAGCATAATAACCGGTTTTACTTTTAGATAATTTTATTAATGAATTATATGTTTTACCACTATTGGTTGGACCCACATGCATGATTATTTTCCGTTTCATTTTTCTAGCTTCAGGGAACCATTCAGCAGGGTTAGAAAAATCAACTTTAGGTTTTTCAAATGAGGCATTTTCTATTCTATATTTGAGGAATGTCTTGTGTAGTAGTTGAGTGAATAGTTGTATAATTAAATCATTATTCGATGATAAGTTATTGAATTCAAGAAAATTATTAGGGTATGTATTGTTGGAAATTAAATGCAATAACAGGGATATATTGTCAAGAGTAGGATTTAAATAATCTACTAAAGTTATTTTGTTTTCAGGTGTAGATTTCGACAGTAACGCTTTTGAAAGTTGTTGTTCAAATGACTGGAATATTTCAGTTTTCACATCTGATGGTTGATCATTGAGAATGGTGTAAGGTGAATCAAATTTACCTTTAATTAGTTTATTCTTCAAATCTAAAAGTATTGGATGTATCAGGGCATTAATATTTTCAAATCGTACCTCATTATTGTTAAAAACAGGTGACAGATCATTATGATGAATATTATCTTTAGCTACTGTAGTTGCATAAGTACGATGGATCAAGTTTACTCTTGTTGAAACACCACGTAGACTATATAGACTTGCCACATATCTCTTAACACTATATCTTAGTAGTCTATATGTTGGCTTTTGACACAACAACATTATTTAAAAAAGGGGATTAAGGTTGGGCTTTGCAAATGATTGATAATAAATTCTTTATCTCATCGAGTAATTTGTATTGGAGAGAAAGAGAGAGAGAGAAGTTTTTCAATATTTCTTTCTATGTAAATGAGCGCGCAACTAAAGTTTAACTAGAGAGTATAGACTTATATACAGTACATTCATTTTAACTTAACTACGATCAGCTAATACACACACATTCATTAATTTCATTAATTAATTAATTAATTAAAGCTATCACACTGTATACATACATCATAATTTCAACTATTAATCTTAAACTTATAACAATTCCTAGAAGGTTTTTCTTTCTGCAAAAAAAGATTAGTATTACAGAAGAAGAAGCTTTGTTCCTTTTTATTTTACCAACTGAAATTCTCAATTCATTTTCTTCTGCTTTTTTTTGGTTTGCTTGTTTGTTTGGACTTGGTTCAGTTCAGTTTGGATTTGGATTTTGGTTTTTGGTTTGATTAAATTCTTTTGGAAAATTAAAAATAGAAAAATAGAAAATTTATTTTTCCAAAATATCATCCGCGTAAATTTTAATCATTTTCAACTATACAATTCAACTTTGACTTGAAACTATTTTATTGGTTTAAACCTATATCCAAATGAATGGAATAGGATCATCTAAAGTTATTAATAATACTGCACAATTAGCTGCACAATTTAATGATTTTTATTTGGAAATTACTTCACCGAAAATAAGTCAAATTGGCAATTATAAAATCATCAAAGAAATTGGAGAAGGAGCATTTGGTAAAGCATATTTGGCAACTCATATACTACTAAATATTAATGTTGTATTAAAATGTGGATTAATCGATGATCCTAATATTGTTCGAGAGATATATTATCATAAACAATTGAAACATAAGAATATAGTTAGTCTATATGAAGTTATCAAAACCGAAAATCATTTATGGATTGCATTAGAATATTGCCAAGGTGGTGAATTGTATTATTACATATATGAGAAAAAGAGATTAGAATTAGATGAATGTCGAAATATATTTTTCCAAATTGTCCTAGGGGTCAAATACGTTCATTCATTGAATTTGAGTCATAGAGATTTGAAATTAGAAAACATACTTTTAGCTGATCAAAAAAGAACTATTGTTAAATTGACTGATTTTGGATTTATTAGAGAGTTCAACCCGCAAAGTAGGAAGTTTTTGTCAACTATATGTGGTACTACGGTATATATGGCCCCGGAATTGTTGACAGGTCAAAAATACTCCGGGTTTGCAATAGATATATGGTCCATGGGGGTGATATTATACACTATGCTTAATGGGATGTTACCATTTGATGACGATGATGAAATGAAAATCCAACATAAGGTCATTAATACGGAACCGATGTTTTATGATCATGTCCCCATTGACGTCAATCAATTAATTTCAAAAATGTTACTGAAAGATCCTAATCAAAGACCTAGCTTAAATGAGATTTTAAATTCTTCTTATTTGATTGACGTTTACAATAAATATTTAGAAAAGGGCACCAAAAGAAATTCCAGTGGTAGTGGAGATGCCGAGTCAATAATATCGATTAATCAACATTACAATACAGTGGATAGACCATTTGAGGCCAAGATAGAAAAAGATTTACTCCGCAAACTACAAAGAATAAGTTTTGATACCGAAGAATTAAAGGCAACTATGTATAATAATGAAATTAATCTGTTGACTGCATTTTATGAGCTATTACTCACCCAGGAGTATTCCAAAAAGAAACAGAAATACATGCGAGAAAAGAAACGGAAACTATATGAAGCCAAAAAATCACTTAAAAAATCAAGAAAAAGAGTGAAAAGCGTATTATCATTATCGGATCAAGCACTGGGATCTCAACCGTTAGAAAGAATCATGTCAAGTTTGAGTATAGCATCCAATAAAAATTCATCTAGACATACTCTGACTATTGCCAGGAAATCATTGGATAAAAACGATACTACTCAAATCCCGCCACTGCCCAAATCATCACAAACTAGTCGACTTAATATTGAAATACCTTCTCCAAGAGCTACCAACACCAGTATTGCCTTACCACCTAGGTCAAGACGTGGCTCTCGAGAAATTTCAACAACAACGGCAGCATCGAGCATTACCGCTGATTTGAATACGCCTTTACGTCGTACTGTATCATTTGTTCCTGATGGAAGAAGGTTATCACAAGTAATATCATCAGAACCTAAAGAGACAATTAAAAAGACAAACAAGAGTGGCAAAATACTACACAAGCTTCAGTTTTGGAAGAAAAATAAAGGTGATGAATATCAAGATGATACCATTTCTCATTATAGTACTAAATCAAATCACAGTAAATCAACAAATGATGTGATGATAGAGTCAGATGGTGAAAACCCATTAGAACTTATTGTCAAAGGAGGTAATAACAGTCCAATAAAACTTGACAATACTATGAATAGCCACCAAAAAATGAATACTATCCCACCAGAAGTTTTGGAACAACAAAGACTAGATAGGTTTCACAAGAATGATGGTACACGGAGACAACGAGAAAACTCAAATTCAGATGGACAATCTGGGAAATTGGAACGACCTCAACAACTTCAACTTCAACACCATCGCCAGCTACTGCAACTGCAATCTTCAAATACTGGTTTAAGTACGAGTGGTATTGATTCACCTCATACACCACCATCTGCAGAGAATTCACGATTTGCTCGGACTCGACCTTCGTCCATGATATCACAGATAAGTCAATTGAGTAAATTGAGTCAAATGTCTACTATGTTGTCGGAATCTGAGTTGGATATTCTTGACGAAACCGATACAATGGACGATGATGATGATTATGATGATGAAGTATATGAATCTAGTATAAACACATCACAAGATAATAAGTTGACTGGACCTAATGCTACACCATCATCTTCAAATCAAGGAGTAAAAACTTCTAGCAAGAAGCGACCAACTTATAGACGAGGAGTTGCCTCTGATACTTCGATAACATCAACACCTTCAGCTTCTGGTGGTGGTGCAGGCGGTGGCAGTGGCATTATTTCCACTATACCGAAAAAGAAGAATTCATTATCGAAATTGAGGAGCAATTCGTCAGAAGACATATCTGAAGATTCATATCGTTTCAATGATGAGAATATGCCTATGGGTAGATCAGGATCTCCTGACCTCGGTAAAAAGAGAAGTTTCCGAGCTTTACAGCAACCTATCCCTTTGGTCAATGGTACTACTTCTACTTCGATTGCAGAAAAACTCAATGATGCTACAAAAATGCCATATGTTCGAGCTCCATCTCCACCTATCGGATTTAAATATAATGCTAAAGCAAACAAAAAGATGATGACAACAGCTATTAATGGAAACAACAACAACAATAACAATAACCAGCAACAACCTCCAGGTTATCAAGATACTAAACAAGTTGAAGATTGGATTCATAATGGTACTACAGGAAATACAACTATGTTTACCAAATCAACAATTTATCAACCGGTTATCAATGAAGAGGAAGAAGAAAATGTATAGATGCTTGATATTAGTAATGATAGTAAAACATAACAATAAATTTCTGCATGAGTTTATTTACCAGGTAAACGGCCTAACTATGTGTCTCATTTGTAAAAGTAAAGCTATTGTAAAGGACTATTAGAGTGACCCCATTTCAATGGTTCTTCTTACTTGTGAGCCACAAACCGAAGAATGATGATCTCTCGCGTTTGTCAATTTTACAGTGTAGAAATGTGGGTTGGAGCACGACCTATTGAACTTCCATTGAAAAAAAAAAATTTTTTTTCCAAAATCAAGACAAAGAAACATATTGGAAAATATCTTCATCTTACTACACCAAGAAGAAAGACTACATCAGTAAATTCAAGAATATAAAAAATATGTCATCTGTTATAGTAGTGGATTCTGAATTAAAGGATTCTATTCAAGAATATAGTCAAATCATTGACAATATAAAAAAATCCCATGATTTTTCTACATCCATCAAATCATTATTACCAGAAAAAGAAGGTGAAGAATTAACCAATAAATCAGAATTATATAAACAAATTTTGAATGTTTCCACTAGTGAAAATTTAAAACAATTAACTGAAAAGGAATTTGAACCAACATTTTATTTGTTAATTTATATTTTAATTCAACTTTCCAATCAAAATGAAGTTTTAAACAATGAAAAATCTCCAATTTTCCAAACATTATTAGAAATTAACCCTCAACAACCACCATCTTTAAGAGATAGAAAATCAATTAAATCGACTTCGATATTGTCTATATTAAGTACAGTTTTCAATTTATTGCCTGTTAGTTCCACTACTAGAGTTTTCATTTTGAAACAAATTTTAAAAGTCATTAAAACATCAGGAATTGATTTCAATTTGATTCAAGATAACATTGGTTCAAATTTGATTAATTGGTTAAAAGAATCAAAAACAAATGAACAAGAAATCAAAACTATATTTTGGGAGTTTATTAAATTAGATGGTACATTTAGTGAAAAATCATTGAAATTAATTAAAGATTTCACTCATTCCAATACTTTATCTACTCAAGAATTACATGAATTAATTTATATTGCATTATCTTCTAAAACTGTTGATGTATCATTTTTGGTCAATACTAATGTTGCTCAAGCTTTATCCAACAACAACAAAAGTGATGATAAATTAGTTTCTGTTTTCAATAAATACGTTCATGGAGAAATCATATCAATTGAAGAAATTCCAAATGATTTACCAGCAAAATTCATTCATTCCAAATCTAAAATTTTGTCTTTGGCCAAATTTTTCGCTGATGCTTCTACCTCCTCATCATCTTCTACCAACCATGATGGTATTATTTTCAAATACAATGAAATACCAAATGTCAAATCTAGTTTAGAATTTGAACAAACATTAGTTGAAGCAATTAAAGTTGGTGTCATTGAAGGTAAATTAAATCAAGTTGAAGAAACTTTCTACTTGAGTAGAGTCAATAGATTTATATTAGCTGGTGAAGATAACACTAAGAATTGGGAAAATGTTAAATTAGTATTGAAGCAATGGCAAAATTCATTAAATGATATTAACAATATTGTTAAAACTGCTAGAGAAAACATTGTTAACAATAATGCTAATTAGGGACATATGTGTTTTGTTTTATATATATATAAATAATGTATATTATTATTGTAATCCAAAAAGAAGATGTTTAATGAAACAAAGGAAAACATTTTTTCAATCTCTTTCATTATCAAGAACAACTAAAAATCCACCTACTAAATGCAATGAACCACATACAAACACTTGTAAATCCTCATCCCCCAAATCTTTCAAATAATTGACAGCAGTTTCAATATCAGCAAAAACGTGTCTTTTGGAGACACCACCATCTAATTTCCCCCAAACTTCACTTAAATTGTTTTGAACTTCAAGTTTTTTAACAGCATCTTCTGAAGTATTTTTAGAAATCAATTCCGAATTAAATTGTCCTGAAGACCAAGTAGTATTTGTTGTAAATATAACATCATCAAATTTGATTTGAGGTTCTGATCCTGTACCATACGTTACATTAAATAATTTTTCCAATAATT
>OBUW01000680.1_pt1 | contig 13963 bp, 9 predicted proteins | sample 1475761 | NCBI WGS metagenome assembly OBUW01 (sample SAMEA2579908, study PRJEB22360) | human gut metagenome | biome: human gut; feature: human-associated habitat; material: faeces | place: Denmark | collected 2008/2010
TCAAGAAGTTAGATGCTGGCCTATTTCCTGTTAGTGTGAAAGATCTTTCTTTGACAGAAATGGGGATTCAGCAGTTGGCGGACTCGTTTGAAAATTTGGAAAACTTACAGAAGTTGGATTTATCAGGAAATCAATTGAGAGACATAGGTCCTGTTAAATTACCAATGGCATCATTGCAATATTTAGATGTTAGCCAATGTAACCTTCGTTTGATATCACCATTCGTGGTTTCAATGTTGGAAGAAAAGAATAAGAATGCCAAATTAAGAGTATACGCTATTGATAATGTAAATGTTAGTGTTATTGATATCAGGAGAGTATTGAAAGCAATCAAAGGACTTTCATTAGTTGTCAGCAAATTTGATAAAACGTTGACAGAAATATCCAAGCATTCTTCTCGTTTGCATTGTCAATATACTCACGTTGATCATCGTATCAAGCAGCCCGAAATAGATGATCTTTATAATGGAAGTGATTCCGGTTCAGATGAAGAGTCTAGTGTAACTAAAAACAAACGAAGAAAGATTTAAGGAATGACAGCTGAATATTCATAGAATTTTTTTAATTAACTACTTTTATACTATGTCCGTGATTTCAAATTAGACAACAGTTTACACTAACATATTATGAAATTAAGTGTAATAATACAATCGTGAGTAGTTATAATGTTAACATCGGTATTGTTTTAGCATTGATTTGAGTTATTTTTCAAGTATAAATGAGTCAGATTGTGCTACTTTTTAGTTTGCATCGAGAATTGGGCAATACAACAAAGTGATGTTCTCTTGCAAATTATTTTGATCAAGATGAAATTAAATTAAGTACCTACCATTCTATATATATATATATATCAAGTTCTATAGTTTGTTAAGACATATACAATTACTCCCCTTAACCCACTTAGGCAATATATAATATAGAAGTAGAATTTAAAGTCGTGTACTTTGTCCAAAACCAATTTATCAAAGAGATTACCCCAAAACGTCACCAATCAATAAAATTTAACCAAAGCGGCACGTGACAAGGAATATAATGATTTGAATTTGATAAATCAGTATAGATGTACTATTCCTCTATTATATAGTCTATTAAACAATTTGCATTATATATTGGAATAGATGTACATCTACAAGTTGATAATTTTGTTTAATTATTGACTCAATAGGATTAACTATTAGTAATTAATTGGTAGTAATTAAATTTGTTTAAAATTAATTTTGTCAATAAAATTTTTTCCTTCTTTCTCTTTCTCTTTCAACTTGAAACAAATAAGCAAACTAATTAACTAACTAACTCACCCATATCACCACCACCTTCATCACCACCACTACTACTACTACTACTAGTTCTTAATTATAAATCACAACTAGTTTTATTTCAATTGATTTAATATTAATTTATATACTTATCTTCTATTATTAAGAGGTTTATTTACTTCTCCATAAATATATCAAATTTCCATTATTCTATCAATTATCACAGATTATAATAAATTTACTATATTGGCTTTTTTTTTTGATTATAAGTTTGGGTTTTCAATCATTTATTCATTAACTTAATTGTTTATTTATTTATTTATCTATCTGCAGACCCCATTTCCCATTGATATAATCTATAGATTTTGACATTAAATCAGATACAATCAATAATTGTGATATATAACTCAGTTTCCCCTTTTTTCTTTTAATATTCGAAATTATTAACAATTATATGATGTCTACTGATCAACATATACAGCAAAACATGAATGACAATAGTAATAATAGTAATAACAGTAATAATAACAATACCAATAACAACAATAACAATCAGAGTGTGAATGTGAATGTGAATAATACTAATAACAATACACAAACCATTTCTAATTTATCAGCAGGATTAAAATCAGTTTCTTTAACTGATCAACAACAAAATGAAGTTAATTTGAATTTATTACAACAACAATTACATCAAGAAGCTTCTACTCAACAACAACAATCAAGAATTACACAATTTTTCCAAAATCAACCAACTGAAGGTTTCACATTATTTTCTCATCGATCAGCTCCTAATGGATTTAAAGTTGCCATAATATTATCAGAATTGAATTTACCTTTTAATACATTTTTTTTGGATTTTAATAATGGAGAACAAAGAACTCCTGAATTTGTTACCATAAACCCTAATGCTAGAGTACCAGCATTGATTGATCATTATAATGATAATACATCTATATGGGAATCAGGAGCTATTACTTTATATTTAGTATCTAAATATTTAAAAGAAAATGGTGAATGTTCATTATGGTCGAATAATTTAATTGAACAAAGTCAAATTTCTTCATGGTTATTTTTCCAAACTTCTGGTCATGCGCCAATGATTGGTCAAGCATTACATTTTAGATATTTCCATTCTTGTCCAGTACCAAGTGCTGTAGAAAGATATACTGATGAAGTTCGAAGAGTTTATGGAGTCATTGAAATGGCATTAGCTGAAAGAAGAGAAGCTTTGATTATGGATCTTGATGTTGAAAATGCTGCTGCTTATAGTGCTGGTACTACTCCATTATCTCAATCAAGATTTTTCGATCATCCAGTATGGCTTGTTGGAGATAGAACTACAGTGGCTGATTTATCATTTGTTCCTTGGAATAATGTTGTTGATAGAATTGGTATTAATTTAAAAGTTGAATTCCCTGAAGTTTATAAATGGACTAAACATATGATGCAAAGACCAGCTGTTAAACGTGCTTTACGTGGAGATTAACCATTGACCCTTTAGGCCATTATGCCTTTAGGCTTTAAGCTTTTAGGTTTTGGGCTTTTGATATTATTGTCTCAACGTATATAAATAACAGATGTTGTGTGTATATTGTGTATTGATAAATTAATGATTTTTTTTTTTCTTTTCATATAATATTTTTAAAAAGGTTTCTACATGAGTATTGAATATCTTGATAAGAGGGTATCGTTGTATCTAATATGTACTTTATAATCATCATTCCATATGTGTTTTATTAAAATGGGTTTGGCTTCTTGTATTCCACTCACTTGGTAGAGAAAAAGAAAGAAAAAAAAAAAAATTTGGTGATTCTTTCTTTTCATGAATTATAGCTCATCTCTTCACAAACTTTCATTAATCAAACACTAATAATAAACAAACTCAAAAATGAAATCATCGGAGTTTATATTAGGTGAAACAGCTTATAAAAATGCTAAAAAATCATTACAATCCTTAATAAAACAATATAATAACCAACCTGAAACAATTAACACACCACCACCACCAGCAGATGATGATGATGATGATGAAACTTCAACTCCTATTCCTACCAATAACCAAGGTATGGCAATTCATTTAGTAATTAGTATTAAAATCCCTTTATCAAGGAAGAAAGATTATATACCAAGAATCATCCCTATTAGTTATAAATTAGATGACGTAACCAATAAATCAATATTATTAATTACTAAAGATCCATCGACTCCTTATCGATCGAAATTAATGATTAAAGATTCACCTACAGAAGATTTATTTCTGGATATTATTAGTTTTAAAAAATTGAAATCCATGATTAATAAGACAAGTACTAGTAGTACTAATAATAAGGGGAAGAAACAAAATTTAATTAAAATTTTCAAAAATTATGATATAATTGTTTGTGATCATCGAATCATGAAATTTTTACCAAATGTATTAGGTGAATTATTTTATTATAAGAATAAAAAATTACCATTTTTAATTCAAATGGCAAAACCAATACTTCTCGAAACTTCAAAACTAAAAGCTCAATTGAAGGCTAAAAGCAACAACAACCAACAAGGACCTTCCATTCTTGATGGATTGACAATTTCTAAAGAAAATAAGATTAAAGATGAACGATGTGATCCAAAATATATAAATTTACAAATCAAATCAATTGTTAAAAACACAAATTATTTACCTAGTAATGTTATTAATAAAGGTGATTGTATATCATTAAAAATTGGTTATATAAATTGGTCAATTGATAAATTATTAATTAATATTAATGATATTATTGATTATTTAATTAATAAAGAATATTTTTCTACAATTGGTGGTGGTGAAGGAATTATAAAAGATTTAAATAATTTAGGTAATATTCATGTTAAAACTAATCAAAGTATTAGTTTACCAATTATTGATAATAATGGGATGCCCAAGGGGAATAATGATGGTGAAGAAGAAGAAGATAGTGATTTTGATTTTTAATCTAAACACAATTGATATTATATAATAGATATTACATAATAGATATAGATAATTATATAGTCATTATTTGAATTGAGACCAAATCAGATCAGATCATTTTTGGTGAAATGATTGTTTAATTAATTAATTGATTGATTGGGGGGCCTTATAAGTTTTACAAACTTTGGAAAAGCCGAAAAAAAAAAAAACCTCCATCACCAAACTTTATAGCCTCCCATCTCTACTACAACTCAATTAATACATCTTTTATTGAAATATCGATACTAGATTCAAAAAATAACTATTGACGTATCAAGTTTCAATTTTAATGGAAAATTAATTAATTTTTTTTGGATAATCAAGAAAAGAACAAACAAACAAACAAACAAACAAACACTTCTTATATCTTACTATTAACTACACCACTACCCACGTTTCATATTCCATTATTTCCATTATTTCCAATTTAGCATATACTTTAGCAGCTATCATCACTACACTCCCACCATATAATTTGGAATTGTTTTCATTTCCGTAATAATTAAGCACACTACGAATTATGACAATAAATTCTTCTTACGAACCAGTGCTACAGCAACCACATAATGACAATTCTTCATCTTCTTCATCGTCTCCACCACCACCTCCAGCACCACCATCTTATGCATCACATATACTAAATGATATTGGATCACTGGCACCAATTCGATATATTGGATCATTAATCGAAGAAGCCAATAGAGAAGGTGACAGTGACGGTGGTGACGGTAATAATAATATTCTTGATACGATTGAACAAGTGGAACATTTTAAATATAAACAAGATTTAGAACGTAAATTAACCGTTACATCAGTCATTGGATTAGGATTTTCTTTAATGGGGGTACCATTTGGATTATCATCAACATTATGGATCTCATTAATGGATGGAGCTAATGTGACAATATTATATGGATGGCTTATAGTTGGAGGATTTTCATTATGTGTAATATTAAGTTTATCAGAAATCATATCGAAATATCCTACTGCTGGTGGAGTTTATCATTTTAGTTCAGTTTTAAGTGATGAAAAATATAGTAATATACTGTCTTGGTTCACAGGATGGTTTTTATTGATTGGGAATTGGACTTATGCTATAAGTATAATGTTTTCTGGGGCACAATTCATTTTATCGATATTTGGAATGAAAAATGTTTATATTTATAAAGAAGATCGATTTTTGGTATTATCAGTATATTTCATATTATTGGGATTTTGTGGATTTATAAATTTCAAATTTTCAAAACATTTAGAAAAAATTAATAAAGCTTGTATATTATGGACTATTTATACTGTTTTAGCCATTGATTTTTTATTAATTTTTTCATCAACTAGAACTAATTCAATTAAAGATATTTTAACAAAATTTGATAATTCAAGAAGTGGTTGGCCTGACCCTTTAGCATTTATAATTGGTTTACAAAGTTCTTCATTCACTTTAACTGGTTATGGAATGTTATTTTCTATAACTGATGAAGTTAAAACTCCAGAAAAAAATATGCCTCGTGGTGCCATTAGTGCTGTATTTATGGCAATTGTTACTGGGGTTATTTTCATTATCCCTATATTAACCATATTACCTGAATTGGAAATATTATTAGATGAAACTCCCAATATTATGCCCATTGATTTAATTTTTAAATTATCTACAGAACTGTATTTAATATCATTTTTAATGGCTTGTTTAATGATCGGTACCATGATTTTCCAAAGTATTGGTTCTTTAACTACGGCATCAAGAAGTACTTATGCTTTGGCTCGTGATGGAGGATTACCATTTGCTGATTTATGGACACAAGTGAATTCTATTGAAGATTATAAATTACCCAAAAATGCATTATTTTTATCAATGGTTATATGTGCCATATTATCTTCATTATCATTAATTTCTCAATCAGCTTTTAATGCATTTATGGGTGCTGCCGTCATATCATTAGCATTAGCTAATGGTGTCCCGATATTATGTTTGATGATTAATAAACGGAAAAAAGTTCGTGGTGCAGCATTTAAATTAGGGAAAATTGGTTGGATTATAAATGGTTTATCAATTTTTTGGATATTATTATCAGTATTTATATTATGTATGCCTCCAGTGATTAAACATTTAACTTGGTCAAATATGAATTATGCCATTTTGGTGATTATATCATTTGCTATAATTGCAAGTTTGAGTTATAAAACTTGGGGGGAAAAAAGTTTTACTGGTCCAGTTATTGATAATGATTATTTTGAATTGAATAATTTGGAAACAAATGTAAGCAGCAGCCGTCAGGCTGGTGCTGGTGCTGGTGCTGCTAGTGGTGCCAGTACTGCTAGTGGTGATGTTAATGATGACGATTTTGTTATAATTGGCAATGATGAGGAAGAAGAAGAAGAAGATGATGATGATGATGATGAACCAGATACTAACAGTAGTAAGTCCAAAACCAAAGACTGGGATAAAGAAGAAGAAGAAGAAGATGATATGATATTGGATAACAAATTACCACCAATCAAGAATAAAAAACGAACTAATGATTATCAACCATTAGAAGAAAATGAATCTGATGATAATAATTCAAATGATAGTAAGACTACTACTAATAAAGGTGATGTGATTTTTGATGTTGATAAAAGTTGAATATGAAATGTTAGTTGGATATCAAAACAATAACAATGAGGTTATACTTGTTATATAGAGTTTGGATTTTCATTTTTAATATCGTTATATACATATATAGAGAGAGATAGATCAAATAGATAAATTATTAATAACAAATCATTCATTAAAAAGGAAGCAAAAACATATATATATATTGAAACCCTCCCCCCAAAAAAAACTCAACTCAATTCGTCAAATTTGCAGAAAATAAATAAATAAATAAAAAAAAAAAAATCTATGAAATAACAAAAGTGATGTTGAAGAATGTGTTTTTTTAGAAATAATCCAAGTCAAGTCAGGAGGATTGAAAACTAAGAAGAAAAGGAAATTCATTAACGAAAAGTTAATATATATTATGTACAAGGAAAATATAATACTTTGTTGTTGTTGTTGTTGTTGTTATTGCTATTGGATCAAGTTGATTATTTGTCTGTTTGTTTATCTGTTTATTTCTTTGTTCATTAAATTCATTCATTTGTTTGTTTCTCTCTATATCAATTTTTGCATTCCATTCTATATTTCAATTTCCATTGAATGCAATTTCATTTTGTGAAAAATAAATAAACACTTTGTCCTCTGTCTTCCATCCTCTCCTCTCCTCTCTTCTCCTATCCATTAATTAATCATATCAATATTACTTTTTAAGCAGCAAGAGCAGTAGGTTCTTCTGGATAAACTGGAGCCATGGTAGGTTGTGCTTGTAATCTTTGCATCATCATACCAACCCCTTCGAAAACTCCTAATAAACAAGCACAAGTAATGGCAGAATTTCTTGTATGTTTCCAACCACCTCTAATTGCTAAAGCCCCACCAGTGAAAAATCCCGCAATGACAGCATTCCAAGCATCTTCTCTTTTACGTACTGCTTTAACTGTACAATCAAAAGTTGAAAATAATCCACCCCAAACCCCAAAATTACCTCCAACAACTGGTGCTCTAGCTTTAATGGCTGATAATGCACCATAACTTCTTTCACCATATGGAGAATTTCTAAAACCTTTTATACCATGCCATACACAACCACCAATGACTCCCATGGCAAATGCACCACCAAAATCATTTAAAATCACTATTGGACATGGATCTCTAGTATGATCAGCTGACATATTTATATAAGTATGAGTATGAGTATGAGTATTATTCTATTAGTATGGAAAGGGGGTGATAAGTGTGGAAAAAAAAAAAATGTAGTTAAATTAATTAATATAAATATAAATATAAGTTAAATCAATAATTGATTAAATTCAATCGTGAAAAAGAGAAACGAACTTTCATTTGAAAATTTTTTTTTCTTTTGGTCGTGTGTGGTTGCGTGTGTGTGTGTAGGATTTGCCCGAAAAAGAAATTTTCCTTTTTAAAGTTTTGGCTGCCAATGTCGATTTGATTTTTATCCAACTTACACGACTGGGTATATATATATATATATATATCATATGGATGGAGTTATTTTTTTAATTTATTCTTCTTCTTGATATTTTTTAGTGAAAGAATAAATTATATCTGAGAGTATAATAAACTCATTCTAAAGTTAGTTATTGAGATAACAGTTGTATTGCAATGAAAATAGTGAATTTTGAAAGAGATAGTTAATAAGCTATTTTATTTGTTTGTTTTTTGGGTTAAATTTTTAGAGTAAAAAAAAAAGGTGTTGTAAAAAGATATTGAGAGGATGTTTTGCCAACTTTTAAATCATCATATTTATCAAGTAGTATAATGGTAGTTAATCAAAGGTGTAATAAAGAAGTACTACAAAATCAATACACCAAGAAGAGTAAATTAATAGTAGTCAAAGACCAAGAAGTAAAACAGTGGTCAAAAAAATTCTACCAACCCTTGTAAATGTGGTTATAATAATCAAATTCCAATGCCTTGAGTAGTAATCCTCTTAGTTTTAGTTGGTTGCCATAATTTAATGGAAAGCAATAGAAGAAAATGCAAAGAGTAAGAGAGAAAGAGAGAGAGAGAAAGGGGTTGAAATGGGGGGAAGGAGTCAAAATATGAACGAGGGGGTAAGTGGTGGTGGTGGTGGTGGTGGTGGGGAGGGACGGAATGGGGGATGGAATGGAATGATAACGAATGATGATTGAGGCGGGAAGAAACAGACGAGAATAGAGAAAGGAAAGCAAGGGAGAGAGGGAAGGAGGGAGCGGACGCAAAAGAGAAAAAAAAAATCACTCCGTTTTCTCTTTCTTTCTTTCTTTCTTGCTCCCCCCCAAAAGGAACTTTGAAAGATTTTGAATGATTCTTGCATAATTTCAACATCACACAAATAATTTAATAATAATTTAAGAAAGAAAAAGTGGGTGGTGTTGTCTTTAACCTATAGGTTATCTCACCTTCAATACAACCACTGTCACAACAGTACTATTTAACTTGATTATTCCTTAATCTATTTACTTATTATTAGTGTATAACTTTGTAGTAAATAGATTGAGGAGAGAATAAAGTGTTAATGTGTGTAAGTGTGTACAAGTGTGCGTGTAAAAATGTAAATTTCTTGCTCTTATTGTAGTTTTTGTTTATCAACACACACACACACACACACCAGACAGACTACACAAATTTTTTTTTGTCCAATTTGTTCACATACAAACACAAATTACAATCACCACTACAACTACAACTACAACTACAACTACAACACATTCACAACAGGTTTCTTATATTCAATTTCAATTTCAATCTTATCATTTTATAAATCATTATTATTATTATTGGTATACTACTCAATACAATTGAAAGGGTTTCAATTATCTAACTTATTTTAATAGTATTTATTCATTTTACCCATTTTTTAAAAATTCTGATCCTCCCCCTTTTTCCCTCAAGTTCAAACAAAACGCAAGAGATCACATACCATTAATAATATATAAGACCAACCATTGTAACCACACAAAGTATCACCGACAAATTTATACATAATGGCATATAATAGCAATAACAACAGTTCTAATTATAATTATAATTTTAATCGACACAATTCTATAGGAGGAAATTGGCATTTACCTCCACCACCACCTCCACCAACTCAACCTACTTCTAGTGGTGCATACCACCAACAACAACAACAGCACCTGCAGCAACATTTATCTCCTAATCATCCTAATGGTCAAGATATTTTATCATCATCAGATTCTCAATTTCTGTCACAATTAAAACAAAATCAAATTCCTGGATTCCGTAACCCTTGGTTTTCTCAACAACAAAATTCTACCCCTAATATGTTATCATCTTCATCATCTGCATCATCTTCATTATCTCAATCACCGACTAAATCACATCAAATACCATTATTACAACAACATCAACCTCCATTACTAAATAAACGATTATCATTTACAAATAATTTACCAATAACTTATGAACATGAAAGTAGTAGTAATAGTAGTAGTAACAACAACAGCAGCAGCAGCAATGGCAACAATAATAACAATGATAATAATACTAATGTACCACCATATATACATCCACCAACTCGTGCTGATAATCCATTTAATCATTATTTTGCCACTCAAGAAGTTACTTTGGGTAGTAATGACCGAAGAATGTCGGCTGCTGTAGATGGAACTCATTATAATCCATATGGATTCAATCAACAACTTAATGCTTATCCTTCTGGTCCTGCTGGAATTGCTGGTACTCAATATCTTAATAATCCTAATTTGGGTCCACTGGTAAATGCCAATAGAAGATCATCTGTAGGGGTATTACCCAATTATTATCGTCAACAACAACAACAAGTTCAAGATCAGTCTACTGCTGCTGCAGCAGCGGCATATTATCTTCCACCAGCTAGATTGGGAAGATCAGCTCTGATTGTTCAATATCAACAATATCAACAAGCATTACAAAATCAAAGAATAACTAAACATAAGAACCCTGCACCCAAGGCAAGGAAAATATATAATAAATTGGATTTAACGCCTAAATTCCATCAACAACCTAAATATAGACGATGTTCTATAAATTCAATTCATATATCACCAGTCAATGCCTTATCGATATATTTAACAGAATCATATAGTTTATGTCAACCAAGAAAATTCCAATATTCGAAATCAACTAATCCTAAACGAGTATTAACTAAACCACTGGAACCTAAATATAATAATGGGTATGATAATGAAGATAGTGATTATATTTTATATGTTAATGATGTATTAGGAAGTGAAGAAGGGAAAAAATATATGGTATTAGATTTATTAGGTTCAGGTACATTTGGACAAGTAGTTAAATGTCAAAATCTTAATAATCAAACTGTTTGTGCTGTTAAAGTGATCAAATCAAAACCAGCATATATGAATCAATCATTAACTGAAGTTCGATTATTAGAATTTTTAAATGCTAATAGTGATGGGAAAAATTTCATTCGATTATTGGATACATTTATGCATAAAGAACATCTTTGTTTAGTATTTGAAATCTTGGCATCGAATTTATATGAATTAATTAAACAAAATCAATTTCAAGGTCTTAATATGAAATTAGTTAAATTATTAACTAAACAATTGTTAGATTCAATGGCTCAATTGAAAAATTTCCAAATGATTCATTGTGATTTAAAACCAGAAAATATCTTATTATGTCAACCCGATAAACCCAATATAAAAGTCATTGATTTTGGTAGTGCTTGTTTCACAAGAAATACTATATATACTTATATTCAATCAAGATTTTATCGATCACCAGAAGTAATATTAGGTTTACCTTATACTGAATCAATTGATATGTGGTCATTAGGTTGTATCGTGGGGGAATTATTTTTAGGTTTACCAATGTTTCCTGGAACTTCAGAATATAATCAAATTTTTAAAATTGTTGATATGTTGGGCCCTCCACCAAGACATATGATTGAAGTTGGGAAAAATTCATTCAATTTCTTTAAAAAGAAAGTCAACACCACCACCACCACCATCAACAACAACAACAACAATAATAATAATAATACTTCAGAAACAAAACCAATTTATGAACTTAAATCATTTGATGAATATTGTCAATTTTTAGAATATAAACGACAAAAACAAGAAGGTGCTACATCTACAACTAACAACAATACTAATAGTAGTAGTAGTAGTAATCATCATCATAATAATTATAAAAAGGAACAACCAAATAAAAATTATTTTAAACATAAATTATTAAAAGATATTATTATTAATTATAAATTACCTTCAAAAAAAATGACAAATTCAATGATTGAAAAAGAATATCATGATCGATTATTATTAATTGATTTTTTAACTAAAGTACTCAATTTAAATCCATTAGAAAGATTAACACCTCAAGAAGCTTTAAAACATCCATTTATTATTGATGTTAATACCACTGATTTATAAGAATAAGAATAAGTATAAGAATAACAATGTGTGTGTGTGGGGCGGGGGGAGTTGACCAGTATTAAGTTTTATACTCTTTAATGATACTTTTTAATTAATTTTGTTTATGTAACAATCTTGTTTTTTGTTAAGAACTGAATATGGTTTATATAGCATCATATAATTTTCTTAATAGGAATAGGAATAGGAATAAGAATAGGAATATAAATAATAGGAATAGGAATAGTCATAATAATAATGAATTGAATTGGTATATCAACTTGACAATTAAAAGAATGGTCGTGTAGAATTGTAAATTTTCCCAAAAAAAAAAAGAAAAAAAATCTTCAACTCTTTCAGAAGAAGAACACTGGAAATCAACAAAGTGTCAACCATTCAACCATTTAACCATTTAACTAACCCTCAATAATATCTACATCTTGCTATTGAATTGGAATAGATTATCACTACATTGTTTTATAATAGAGAATAATCATTATCATTATCATTATCATTAGTTTTCAGAAAAGACTACACCTTCAATTAAATCTGTAAATATAATCAACAACATTATTTAAAAAAAAAAAAAAATTATTGATCAAAATAAAAACCCAATAATTATCAATCTAATTACAATCTACATTTGGACGAAAACAATAAATCATTTATTAATACTATCATTTTTAAAACCATTATAGAAACATATATATATATATATATATATACACACATTATCATACTTACTAGCAACCTATCATTATGAATGTATCAACTAGTGCTTTAGGAGTAAGAAGAAGAAAAGTAACAACACAAAACATTGATGATGAAGAAAATTCTGCCGTATTAAAATTAGGACCAGAATTCCAACTAAATCAAATCACAAATGATGGAGAAGAACAACAATTAATTGCATTAAATTTATCCGAAGCAAGATTATTAATTCGAGCAGCATTAAAAGAAAGAAAACATAATAAAAATAAAAATAAAACCAGAAAAAAGGGAGGTAATAATAATAATAGTAGTAGTATTAGTAATAATGGTGGTAACAAAAATCGTTTGAATGGGAATCATAATACTAATGTGGGTGATATTAATGGAGGTAATGGAGATAGTAATATTGATGGAAATAATATAAGTAATAATAATGATAAAGACATAAATGGAGATAGACAAAATAAAGGTAACAACGACGACAATGATGACGACGATGATGACGATGACGATGATGAAGATGAAGATGATGAAGATATGAAAGAAGATGAAATATCAAATATGGAATTAGCAGGACCAAATTCAAATGAAATTGTTCATAAAACATTAAATTTTTTAACTAATTTTGCTAGATTTAAAAATCGATCAAGTTGTGAAACTGTTGAAAAATTATTAAATGATTTTAGTGAACATTGTAATGAACCTTTACATCCATTTGAATTGGCTCAATTAGGTACATTAGAATGTGAAGATCCAGAAGAAGCAAAATCTTTAATACCAAGTTTACAAAATAAAGTATCAGATGTACAATTACAAACTTTATTAACTGAATTAAGAAAATATCAAACCTTGTCATAAATCATCAAATATAACCATAACCACCACTATCACTTTATTTAAATAAACAAAAAAAGATTGAAGATGCTTTTCTTATTTGAAAAATTTCTCTTCTTTTGGGGGGGAAGATGTTTTTCTTATTTTCAAATTGTACTATATAAATAAATAAAAATACATACATATATATATATATTAATTACAAATACTTTCATTAAGTCCCTTTTTT
>OBUW01000682.1_pt1 | contig 13944 bp, 9 predicted proteins | sample 1475761 | NCBI WGS metagenome assembly OBUW01 (sample SAMEA2579908, study PRJEB22360) | human gut metagenome | biome: human gut; feature: human-associated habitat; material: faeces | place: Denmark | collected 2008/2010
ATCCACGTCAGGCACAGGGTCGTCCGGCAGCGCACCACCGGTGGCCGCTTCATGGTCGAAGCCGAGGTTGGCCGACAACGTATACTGCGTGTGCGCTTCGCCGAACGGACGGTCGGCGGCGTCTTCCATTCGTTCGATCGTCGGCATGGCGGTGAGCTTGTCGCCGGTGATGGCGATGTTGCCGATGCCTGCGGTGTCGGCGAGCATGCGATACACATGTTCCGGCAGGCGGTCGCGGTCCACGACCGGGAACAGACCGGCTTCGGTGCCGTTGACGTTGAGCGGGATCACGATGTCACGCACGGCATGCTTGGAGGCGCCGCCGTCCGGATCGTTGTCCCAGTAGGTGTCGAGGTGGATGTCGAGATCGTACTGTTCGACGTCGCCGTTCGTGCCGACCTTACGGATTTCATAATCGGCGTCGCCGTTATCGGTGCCGTACGCCGGATTGGCCATAAGATGGCCGACCCAGGAGATGTTCGGCGACTTGCGGATGAACTCCTCGGCGCAAGTCGCGGCACCCAGCTGCGCGAAGGCACTCAGGTCTTTCGCAACGTCATGCGCGGCGACACGCTGCACCATGGCCGATTCGAACCGGCCGAGGATGTCGGCCACCGGCTCGTCGACGGTGGTGATGCCGGCAACGGAGATCGGACCCGGAATGATACGCACCGAATCGGCGGAGTAGCGGGGGTCCTCCGACTGCCATAGTTGGTCCTGACCCCACCAGCGCAACAGATCGTTGTCGATGACCGGCACGAACGGCATGGGCTTGGGATACTCGCGCACCAAGGTCGGGAACCAGGCCTCGTCCATCGGGGTGACGGTCAGCTCATCGGCCTGCGGATAGGCTTCGCCCAGCTTGGCGATGGCGGCGTGCGGATCGGCCTGCACGTCGGCGCGGGAGGCGAACAGCGACGTGAACTCACCGCTTTCCTGCTCGGTGACGCGCGCTTCGATGCGTTGCAGCAGGTGCAGGAAACGGTCGGCGTAGGTCTCGTCGGCCCATGGGAAGGAAAGGTCGGCGAAACGCTGGGCCCACTGAAGGTAGGTCATGGTTTTCAAATCACCGAAATACGGCTTGGCGGTGGCGTTCAGCGCTTCGATGATCTCTTCGCGACGGCTTTCCAGCTCCTCGGGATGCTTCATGACGCGCACCAACAGACGGCCGCAGCGGGCGGAGGAGTTCTCCAGCTCGTAGATGTCGGCATGCAGGTGGCTCAGTCCGGAGGTCACCCCGCCCAAGGCCTGGCCGCTCGGCACCCACTGCTCACCCAGCGGGGCGAACGGATCGCCGGCGGCTCCCTTGGCGTCGATGCCCGGAGTGTTGACGAGCATCCGCTTGACTTCCGCACTGGTGTGGGCCTCTTTGGCGGTCATGACGGCGGTGCCGACAAGCACGCCGTCCACCGGCATGAGCGGACGACCGTATTCGGTGGACCATTCACCGGTGATGTAGTCGGCGCCACGTTCCGGCGTACCGATGCCGCCACCGGCCACGAGCACGAGATTGGACTGTTCACGCACTTCGGCATAGGTGCTCAGCAGCAGATCGTCAAGGGACTCCCAGGAATGATGCCCGCCGGCGGAGCCGCCTTCGACTTCGATCAGCACCTTGGTGGGGGCCACGGCCTTGGCGATGCGTACGACCTGACGAATCTGGTCGATGGTGCCCGGCTTGAAGCTCACATACGGGAAGCCATCGGCATTGAGGCTGTGGATGAGTTCCACGGCTTCATCGAATTCCGGAATGCCGGCGGAGATGACCACGCCGTCGATGGGGGTGCCGCTGGCACGCTTCTTCGGCACGATGCGCTGGGAACCGAACTGCAGGTTCCACAGATAGCGGTCCATGAACATGGCGTTGAATTCGACGGTGCGACCTTCCTCGAGCTCCTCCTCGAGTTTGGCCACATGGCGGTCGAACACACTGGCGGTCACCTGGCCGCCGCCTGCGAGTTCCGCCCAGTAGCCGGCGTTGGCGGCAGCGGCGACGATTTCCGGTTCCACGGTGGTCGGGGTCATGCCAGCGAGCAACACCGGAGCCTTGCCGGTGAGCTCGGTGAACGCGGTACGCACCTTGTCGCCGGCAGCGGTATGGATGACGCTCGGCGCAAAACGGGTCCAATTCTGGGTGCGTTCCGGTGAGGTCTCCAAGGTGGACAGCGCACCGCGATCGGCCGTGGTGAAGGCTTCCACCACACCGACGCCCGTACCTTGGGCCACGGTGGAGAACAGTTTGCCCACGGTGGCGCCGGGACCGAAGTCCAGTACCCACAAGGCACTCGGATCGGTGGACTTCATCAGGGCGCTCACACGGGCGGCCCAATCCACATGGTTGAACAGCACCTCGGCGGCAAGCTCACGGGCATGATCGGCATCAATGCCGCAGGATTGCGCCCATGAAACAGTCTGTGAAACAGCTTCGGCCATCAGCGGGCTGTGGAATGGCAGGGTCACGTCAAGATATTCGAGCACCGGATCGAACACACGGCCGCCGCGCACCTTCTCCTCACGCAGCTTGGCCTGACGCCTATGCTCCTTGGCGACCTCCACGCCGAATGCGGCAAGATCTTCGGGATAGCCCGACAGTACGTAATGCGTGGCGGAATTGGCCACGGCCACGGCGATCGGACCGTGCACGCCGGAAACACGTGCGATCAGCGCATCCACTTGGGCACGGGTGATGTCCTTGACCGACAGCATCGGAGTCGCCTCGCCATGACGGGCGGCAAGCCCCAACTGGCGGGCCTGGCGGGTTCCGGCAACACCGATCAGCGTAGCGATCGCAAGAATCTCATCGATCTGCGCGGTGGCCGCCGCGATGGAACCGGCCTGTTCGATGGCCTGAACCATATGTACGGCAAGCACGCCCTGAGAGTGGCCAAGCACGGCGATCGGCTTGGCCTTGGCCGGATTGTAGCCGAGTTCGGCGGCGTCGATCAGCGCACCCAACTGGGTGAGCGCAATGCCCGGAACGCTGGCCGCCGCGGATGCGGCGTCGCCAAGACGGGCCGGATTCGCCTCGAAGCCGAACAGGTCGACCGGACGTCCCGTGGTGGCCAGCAGGTCCGCGGCCACCGGGTAGAGCAGGGCCTGTGCCGCAGCGGCATGAGCGTGCAGCTCACCGTCGAGCACCGGATTGGTGCTCTGGTCGGCAAGCGCCACGGGCCACGGCGTGGACTGGCCGGGGGAGGGGGGGGCGGCGGGCCCCGACCGTCAATGGCGTGGACTGGCCGGCGAAGGCGAGCGCGTGCGGCTCGCTGTTCAGTCGATCGAGAAAAAAGGCGTTCATGATGTTCCTTACTTCTATTGCAAAAACTTCGTTGATGCTCCCCTACCAGGGGCAGCGTTACAGGGGTCAGAGTGGCTGATTGCCGTGATGCTTGGTGGTTTTGCGGGCGCGCTTCTTGCTGGCGAGCAGTCGCAACGCGTCGACGATGGTTTCGCGGGTCTGCTCGGGATCGATCATCGCGTCGATCTCGCCCATTTCCAGCGACAGGTTCGCATTGACGGTGGTGCGTTCGTACTCGGCCGTGTATTTGGCCCTGAGCGCCTCCACGTCCTTGCCGGAATCCTTGGCTTTCTGCAGGTCTTTGCGATGGATGATGTTCACCGCACCGGTGGCACCGAGCACTGCGATCTGGCTGGACGGCCATGCATAGTTGAGATCCGCGCCAATCGACTTGGAACCCATCACGATGTAGGCGCCGCCGAAGGCCTTGCGCAGAATCACGGTGACGAGCGGCACCTGCGCATTGGCGTAGGCATAGATCACTTTCGCACCACGGCGGATGATGCCTGCATGCTCCTGCTGCGCACCCGGCTTGTAGCCGGGTGTATCCACGAACGTGATGACCGGCAGGTTGAACGCATCGCATAGACGCACGAATCGCGCCACCTTTTCGGAGGAGTCCACATCGAGGATGCCCGCATTGACATTCGGCTGGTTGGCCACGATTCCCACCGGATGCCCGTCGATGCAGGCGAAGCCGACCACTGCGGAACAGGCGAACAGCTCATGCACCTGCACGAATTCGCCATAGTCCACGACGCAACGGATCACATCGAGCACGTCGTAGGGCTGCCGGTCGTTTTCCGGTACGACGTCGGCAAGCCTTCTGGCTACGTCCCGGTCGGCCCTGGTCGCCGCATACGCGTAGGTCGGCGGCGTGAGATCGGAGTTCGACGGCAGGTAGGCGAGCACCGTGCGCGCATAGTCGATTGCATCGGCCTCATCCTCGCCCAGATAGTGGGCCACGCCGGAGGTGGTGTTGTGCACATGGCCGCCACCCAGATCCTCCATGCTGATCACCTCGCCGGTGGCCGCCTTGACCACATCCGGACCGGTGACGAACATGTTGGAGTTCTCGCGAGTCATGATGATCAGATCGGTCAACGCCGGGCAGTACACGGCACCACCGGCGCACGGACCGAGAATCAGCGAAAGCTGTGGTACGAATCCGCTTGCCTCGCAGGTCTTCGTGAACAGGTGACCGTACTGCGTGAGCGCGGCCACGCCCTCCTGGATGCGCGCGCCGCCGGAATCGATCAATGCGATGATCGGCACCTTGAGATTCAGTGCCTGATCCATCAGCCGGCAGATCTTACGACCTTCGGCCACGCCCAATGTGCCGCCCTTGACGGAGAAGTCCTGCGCATAGACGGCCACTTTGCGGCCGTGGATCTCGCCGAAGCCGGTGATGACGGCGGCACCCGCCGCAGAATCTGCCGATTTCCTCGAAAGTGCCGGTATCGAGCAGCAGATCGAGCCGTTCGCGGGCGGTCAGCTTGCCTTTGACATGCTGACGGTCGCGGGCATGGTCCTCCGCCTCGTGCGCAAGCTGCGCGGCACGCAACACCGCGGGACGGATCGGCTGCGAGCCTTCGACATGATCCACGGCATCCTGCACGGCCGGGCTGGTGAGAATATCGGTCATTGCTCGGCCTCCTCGTCCTTGGATTCGGGGGTTGTACCCGCCACGTTGATGGTGAGCAGCGTCTCCCCCGCCTCCACGCCGTTGGCCGGACCGACGAAGATCTTCGTTACCGTGCCCTTGACCGGCGCGTACACGTAGTTCTCCATCTTCATGGATTCGAGCACCACCAGCAGATCGCCCTTGGCGACCTCCTGCCCCTCGGCCACGTTGATGCGCGTGACCACGGCCTGCATCGGCGAGGCAATGATGCCGGACTGCCCTTCGCTGGCCTGCGGGCCCCGTTTGACGTGATGCAGACCCTGCCCACGCAGCGGCTGGATGGCACGTTTGGCGTCGCGGGCCTTGGCCGAACCGGTCAGGTTCGCCACGATGTCGGTCGGTACCGTCAGCGACACCCTGTGGTTGTTGACTTCGATCACGAAGGTCTCGCTGGATTCGATATCCTTGCCTTCGTCGGCGGCACCGCTCAGCGAGGCCGGCTGACCGCCGTGCGAGGAGGCGGCCTCCTTATTGAGGTACTTACGTTCCAGCCACTTCGTGCTCACGTCATACGCGGCACCATGCTCGGCGGTGAATTCATCATCGTTGAAGATTCGTTCGAACAGGCTGACCGGCGTCGGTACGCCCTCGATGCTCAGCTCCTCCAACGCACGACGCACGCGGGCCACGGCGTTCGCCCGATCGGAGGCGGTAACGACGAGCTTGCCCATCATCGAATCGAACTTCGGCGAAATGGTGTCGCCTTCAAGCACACCGGAATCCACGCGGATGCCCGGACCGGACGGCCAACGCAACGCGGTGAGCGTGCCGGAGCTCGGCGTCAGGTTCTTGGCCGGATCCTCGCAGGTGAGGCGCAGCTCGAAGCTATGGCCTCGAATCGGATGCTCCACCGTCAGTTCACCGCCGTTCGCAATCGTCAGCTGCTCGCGCACCAGGTCAAGCCCGCATACCTCCTCACTGACGGTATGTTCGACTTGCAGACGCGGATTGACCTCCAGGAAGTACACCTTGCCCTGTTCGGTCACCATGAATTCGCAGGTGCCCAGACCCACGTAGCCCACGGCTTCGAACAGGTTGCGGGAGTAACGGGCGAGCTGTTCCATCACGGTGTCGGGCAGGAACGGCGCCGGGGCCTCTTCGACCAGCTTTTGATTGCGGCGTTGCACGGAGCAGTCGCGCGTGGAATACACGGTGAAGTTGCCATGCGTATCGCGGCCGCACTGCGTCTCCACATGACGGCCCTTGTCGATGAAGCGTTCCACGAAGTATTCGTTCAGGTCGCCGCCCTGCAGCGCATCATGATTCATGTAGAATCCGCGAAGCTCATCGTCGTTGCGCACCAGCGTGATGCCGCGGCCGCCACCGCCGTCGGTGCGCTTCAACATCAGCGGATAGCCGTGCGTATGCGCGAAGTCGAGCAGCAGGCGCATGTCGGAAATCGAATGCGAGATGCCCGGCACCGGCGGGACCTTGGCGAAGGTCGCCACTCGCCGTGCGGTGATCTTGTCTCCCAGATCGACCAGCGCCTTCGGATTCGGGCCGACCCATGTCGCGCCGGCATCGATCACCTTCTGCGCGAAACTCGCCACCTCGGAAAGGAAGCCATAACCCGGATGCACCGCATCGGCGCCGCTGCGGTGCAGAATGTCGATGAACAGATCCTCGTTGAGATACGTGTCTTTGTAGGTGTCGCCCGACAGCAGATACGCGTCATCGGCCATCTGCACATATTGCGCATGACGGTCCTGTTCGGCATACACCGCCACCGTGGGAATCCCCATTTCGCGGGCGGTGCGCACTACACGTAGCGCAATCTCACCACGATTGGCCACCAAGAGTGTGTTGACGTTTTTAGGCATGTTGTCAACATTGCTCGCTTTTGCGGCTGCACGAACACTCGTTTTCCACAAAAGTGACGCGGTCTTTTTGTACGGCTCCACAAACGTAGTCGTAACTTCATTTTTCTACGATTAAGCCCGTCGGTTGACGAATCACGTCCTTTCGTCGCTATTTCAAGGAGATTTCATGCACCACGCAATCCTTACCATCAAATCGCTGTCCAACGGCAAATTCGGCTCCATATTCAAACCGGTGCTGTTTGCGCTCCTGCTATGGGCCGCTTCCGCCGCCGGCGAAATTCCCGTACCCGGCACCCCGGTGCCCATCACTCTGCAGACCTTTGTGATCATGCTCGCCGCCCTCATGCTGCCTTGGCGGCAGGCCGGCGCAGCCATCGCCCTGTATCTGGCCGCCGGCGCCCTCGGACTGCCGGTATTCGCCGGTGGCGCCTCCACCCTGGCGCTGGTCGGACCGAGCGCCGGGTTCCTGCTCGGATTCCTGCCCGCCGCCGTCATCACCTCTCTGCTCAAGGGCGAAGCGCGCACCGACTCGACCAAAGGCGGCATGCTGACCGCGGCACGGTATTGCGGCGCGGCCTTGGTGGGTTGCGTCGCCGTGGACTATCTCTTCGGATTCATCATTCAGTCCGCCGTCACGAGCGTATCCCTGCCGGTCGTGGCCGTCGCTTCCATGGGCTTCGTGTTCGGCGACGTCATCAAGGCCGTCGTCGCCTCGGCGGTGGCTGCCGGATTGGCGAAGCTTCGGTAGGGACCGGAACGCATCACCCATTGACGCATGCCGCCCTTCACCTCACCGTGAGGGCATGATACGCCTTCCGTTCGTCGAATCACCGGTTTTGGAGTACGCCCACGTCGGCGGTGGTGACTCGGTGAAGCGCCCCAAATCGATCCCGAATGGTGAGGGAGGCATCAGGGTTAAGGGCGATCGCCCGGCCTTGAAGGGCGGAACCGTCGGTGAAATGCGCTTCACAGGGCTTGCCCAAGGTCCAACAGACCACATTCATGGCTTCCAGGCAACGTTTGGCCTCGCGCTGAGGGTCGGCCTCGAAATCGGTTAGACGCAACCTGAGATCTCGCACTATTCGGGCGGCCAATTCATCCCGCAAGGCGGTTGGGTCCGGCAGGTCGCTTGCGAGCATCTGCAGGGAGATTGAGTTCTCCGTAGGCAAACGGTCGACGGGAACGTTGAGGTTCAGGCCAACGCCGAACACGATCGCCACACGTTCGCCGCAATCGGGAATCGGCACCATTTCGGCGAGAATGCCCCCAAGTTTCCTGCCGCCGACAACGATGTCGTTCGGCCATTTGAGCTGCGGCTCGGCGCTCCGGTGCGGGCAAGCCCCGCGAATCGCCTCCAGTACGGCCAATCCGGCGATCATCTGCAACCAACCGCCGATCGATGCGTCGCGCACGATCGACACGGGCACGTTCACCACGAAACTGACGGTGAACGACTCCCCCGGCCTACTGGTCCATCGGTGGTCGAGGCGACCTCGGCCGGCGGTCTGCGCATCGGCACACACCACGGCGATCTCACCTCCACGCCGAGCATCACCGTACAGTTCACCGGAGCGCACCAAATCGGCGGCGTAGGTGTTGGTAGAGCCCACCGAATCCAAGGACAACACGCAATCGGCCGCAACACAGGTGCCCGGCATCGTCAACGCCGAATCCATCAATCCCATCCAATACCCCCTGACATGCTATCTGCCCGCCGTGTGAGCATCTTCGCACGGCTTCAAACCTAACCCAAAAACAGACCGTTGGAAAATAGCGGCTATCACACCCAGCGGCAAACCTCCGACGCCCTCACCGCGTGAAAGCGCTCACACGGCGGGCAGGTAGCCCTTTAGGAGACATCAGGAGCCGGTCGGCATCGCCGTATGCCGTTGCCGGCGCGACTCACGCCAGAACTGCAAGCAAAGGAACCCGAACACGAAGGCGACGGGCAGCATGTGACGCTCGAAATTATTCGCCGGCGCGGTGATCATCACGCCCATGAGCAGTAGCAACGGCAGATGCCACGACAACGAACGCCAGCGACGCAGCACCACCTCGGCCGCACCGATCAGTAGCGTGAGCGTCACATACAGGTTGCCATGCACCAACCAGCCGAACACCGGGATTTTCCCCCACTGTTTGGCGAAGTCGGCCACTTTGTCGCGCCACTCATGGTTGTACAGGTGAATCCAGTCGTTATCTTCCTGCACATAATCGTTGTTCACGTAATAGTCCATCGAGACGTATGGCAGGTCGGTCACATCGAAGTAGCCGAAGCATTCGGCGAAGAAGGCGTCCAGCGCAATCACTGGATTCGCCTTGACGATTTCCAGCCACGCCTTGTTGAAGTTCTCCATGTCCTCTTTGGTGACGGTGCGCCACTTGTAGCTCACCTTTTTGGATTGGATGCCGGAGGATTTCACCGGGTCGGCGTCCTGCTGGTAATATGCGTCGGCCATTTGGTCGAGGTTGAAGATCGGCTCGAGCTTCGAGGCCGCGTCCGCCGGAATGCCCTGTGGATTGTATTTCGCCACGCGCGCGATCTGCTGCAGCTGAATGCCTCGGCTTTCGATGGGGTCACCGCTGATGATCGCACCGGAATCCGCGAGGAATACGATGCCGCCATGGATGAGCACGGTCGGCAGCAGCAGGGTGACCACATAGGTCTTCCAGCGCTTGCGGTCGTTCAGCAACGCCAGGATCAACGCCAGCACGATGATGTACCAGGCGTATTTCGCGCTGATCAGCATCACCACGCTCGACATGAAGAATGCGAGCATGGAACGCTTGCGCAGTCGCGTCGGCTTGCCGTTGATGGTCGGCAATGCCTTGATATGTGTCATATGCAGTTCGTACCACACCCCGAACCACCATACGAACGCGAAGGCGAACAGTGGCGACTTGGTCAGTGAGATCGTGGCGAACACGGCCAACGGGCACACCATGAAGAACAGCAGTATCACGAAACGCGTCTTCGCACCGGCGCGCAAACGGGAGGGGCGCGCGACCACACCGGCTTCCGGATGCATGAAATCACGCTGATTCCAACAGTCATGACGTTCCGGATGGGAAAAATCGAAGGAACCGACGCCAAGTCTGCGCCAAGGCAGGTTGAAAAAACGGTTCGCGGTGGCCGCGCAGCAGAAGGCGGCGAACAGCCACTGCAACGCCGCCAGCGTCACGATGCCCGCATCATTGGAATCCGTGAAATAGCGTGAGATTGCGGCTACGGCGCCGTAGAACACCGTCAGCACGATATTGTGCTGATCGGTCAGATAGGTCGGGTTCGCAGGCCACATGTAGTGCGCGGTCGGATAGATGTCCATCGGCACGAACGAGAAGAAACCGATATACGGCTGTTTGAGCCCGGTCCACTGGTTCCAGGCCCAGCTGAACTCACGGATCTGCGAACGGATGTCGGCACCGTACGCAGCCAGCAATGTGGTCGGAATCCACAGCCAGCCGATCACGAACACCAGCATGAGCTTCCACCAGCAGTCGGTGCAACGCGTCAGCTTGCGTCCGACCCAGATGACCACGGCATGCACGGCACGCCCCGGACGGCTATGCGCGGCATCGTGCACATGCTTCAGCACGATGCCGAGAATGGTGGTCGGCGTGCCCTCGACTTCTTCATGCAGCCGCTCATGCCGTCGTGTGAAATACCTCGGCAGTACGCGCTGGCCCCGTCCGAATCTGACCAGTGCCACGACGATGGCGAAAAACACGGCGAAGGAAAGCGCCAGAATCAGCATGTTGGCCCAGCCGAAGCCGTCCAATCCCACGTTGTACCAGTACAGCGGCCCGATGGCGCAGCACCATGCCAGCCACAGACATGCCAATACGGCCAGCGTCCAACGGCAGAAGCCGGAGAGTCGCGCACCACGGCTCCTGGATTTTCGTACTTCGGTCATATCCGGCATATTACCGTTACGGCCCGAATGCGCGATGCACCCGTCGCACGCGACCCACCGCAATTCATGGCGTCACCGACTAGACTTGACGAGTATGAATTCCGATCAGGCTGACATTCTTGACCTGCTGTCAGGTCATACCGACGATTCCACCATCGAACGGCTCGCATTCGAATGCCTGATGAACGGCATCGCCGACGAACGCGTCACTTCGTTGCTGAATGTGCTCGCATGGCGCGGCGCATTCGACTGCTTCGCCATCGGCGGGGTGCCGGATATGACCTCCCCCACGGGGGGGGTCCCGGCTTCCAATCCGATGGCCGCTTCTCTGGCCGCCCGCAAGTCCGTACGCGATTTAGGCGGTGAGAACGCGATTATTGGCACATACGGCAGTTTTCTGCTGATGTTGGTGCGGCAGATTGGCGCGGCCACTCCGGAGGTCACCTGCACTTCGGTGATGCCGGCATTCGCCGAATCCGATTCCGTGTATCTGAGTCCGGTACGTTCCGGTGTCGCCGGTGCCTCGCATGCCCTGCGGGAGACGTTGTTCTCATTGCAGGCGGCACCGGCCCTATCGACGCAGTCGCGCCCGTTGCGTGCGGATGAACTGCTGCCGGAACGTGCGCTGCTGGGTGACGATTACGCCCGCGAAGAACTGTATCGGAACGTTTACCGTGTATTGCGCGGCGACAATCCCGATGACCCGACCTATCTGACGGTCTCCACGTTCCTCAGGTACGGCAGTTCGTTGGAGAATACCGCCAAGGAGCTTAATGTGCACCCGAACACGGTGCGTTACCGACTCAAGCGCGCCGCGGAGACCACCGGCTGGGATGCCACCGACCCGCGCGACGCCTATGTGCTCACCACCGCTCTTGCCATCGGCCGCATGCGTGAGCACTGAGCCGCACTCGATTGCGGCTGTTCGGAATCCATCCCTCCTGATTCCGCATGGTTCCGCATACGACAAGACCCGCATCCGTCAATCGACAGGTGCGGGTCTTGTCAGGCGTTGATTACAGCCAGGCGTGCAATCAGGCGAGAATCGCCGGATCGACCGGGACGCCCGGGTTCATCGTGGAGGTGATGGTCGCCTTGGTAACGTAACGGCCCTTCACGGTGGACGGCTTCAGACGCTTGACTTCGTCGGCGATAGCCTTGAAGTTCTCTTCCAGAGCCTGCTCGGTGAAGGAGAGCTTGCCGATGAGGAAGCTCAGGTTGCCGTTCTTATCGACACGGAAGTCGACCTTGCCGCCCTTGATGTCCTTGATGGCCTTGGTGACATCCATGGTCACGGTACCGGTCTTCGGGTTCGGCATCAGGCCACGCGGGCCGAGCACGCGGCCGAGACGGCCGACCTTGCCCATCATGTCCGGGGTGGCCACGACGGAATCGAAGTCAAGGAAGCCGCCGGCGACCTTCTCGACGAGGTCGTCGTCACCGACGATGTCGGCGCCGGCCTCGAGAGCCTCGGTGGCCTTCGGGCCACGGGCGAAGACGAGGACCTTGGCGGTCTTACCGGTGCCGTTCGGCAGGTTCACGGAACCGCGAACCAGCTGATCGGCCTTGCGCGGATCCACGTTCAGGCGCAGCACGGCTTCAACGGTCTGGTCGAAGTTGTACTCCGGCATGCTCTTGAGGAGAGCGATGGCTTCGTTGGCGGTGTAAAGGTTGTTGCTATCGACCTTTTCGGCCGCTTCGCGATACTTCTTGGAACGCTTTACCATTTGTCCTTCTCCTCTCAGTCGGTAACCGTGATACCCATCGAGCGGGCGGTGCCCTCGATGATCTTCATGCCGGCTTCGACGTCACGTGCAGACAGATCGGCCATCTTGATTTCGGCGATCTCACGGACCTGAGCCTTGGTGACGGAGCCGACCTTGTGGGTCAGCGGGTTCTCGGTACCCTTCTGGATGCCCGCGGCCTTCTTCAGCAGAGCTGCCGCCGGCGGGGTCTTCAGGATGAAGGTGAAGGAACGATCTTCGTAGACGGTGATCTCGACAGGGATGACCTGACCCATCTTGTCCTGCGTCTGGGCATTGTCCATGATGTTCACGCCATGCGAACCCAGAGCCGGGCCCAGCGGCGGGGCCGGATTGGCCTTGCCGGCCTGAATCTGGAGCTTGATCAGCGCCGAGACTTTCTTCTTAGGAGCCATTGTATGGTTCTTCTTTCTATGAAGCGGTGTTAGCGGCACCGGATGTGGTTTCCCATAACCGGTTCCTTCCGCAACGTATATTGCTGTGCTGTGCTAGCGGGCCACGAGCTCGTTTCGGGCATACGAAACCCTCCAGACACAAGCTTTCCCATTATGCCTACCCGCCACGACATTGCGTTGCGACATTGCGTGAATACCGAAGAACCCCGCATCGCTGCGGGGTTCGAAGTTTCAGGTTCCTCACGATTGATTCCCGACTTCCGGAACATGTGTGACGTCAAGGCACACCGTCACGGGACGTCAGGCGAGCTTTTCAACCTGGTTGAAGCCCAACTCCACCGGAGTGTCACGACCAAAGATGGACACGAGCACGGTGAGCTTCTGGGTGGTCGGCTCCACGTCGGAGACAACGGCGGCCATGGTGGTGAACGGACCATCGGTGACGGTGACCTGATCGCCGACGGCGTAGGAGACCTCGAGGGTACGCTTCTTGGCCGCGGCCGGCTTGTCGCCAGCCTTCTTGAGCGCCTCGGAGGCGATCATCGGGGCCATCATGGATACGACTTCCTTGCGCGACAGCGGCGCCGGTTCCTTGGTCGGTCCGACGAAGCCGGTGACGCCTTCGGTCTCGCGCACGATGCGACGGGCGTTCTCATCAGGAAGCATGCGGATCAGCACATAGCCGGGAACACGCACGCGGGTGATGATCTTCTTGCCCTTTTCGGTGTGCTTCTCGACCTCTTCCATCGGCACTTCGATCTGGAAGATCTTGTCTTCCAAGCCAAAGCTGGCCACGCGGGATTCAACGTTGGTCTTCACGCGCTTCTCATAGCCGGAGTAGGTGTGCAACACGTACCACTTGCCCTCAAGCGTGCGCAGATTCTTCGAGAATTCCTCGACTGCCTTGGTACCTGCATCACGCTCATCCTGTTCGGATTCAACGGCGGCATCGGTAGAGGTTTCGGTTTCGATCTGCTCGGCGGTTTCCTCGGCGGCCGGTTCCTCGGAGACCTCGGTCTCCCCAGCCTCCGGCAACGCCTCAACGGCAGGCCCAAGCCCTTTCCAAGCCGAAC